>LWDU01034268.1_pt1 | contig 241067 bp, 214 predicted proteins | sample 727161 | NCBI WGS metagenome assembly LWDU01 (sample SAMN04566230, study PRJNA314399) | hydrothermal vent metagenome | isolation source: deep sea hydrothermal plume seawater | place: Mexico: Gulf of California, Guaymas Basin | collected 2004-07-11 | reverse complement strand
TTGCAAACGTCTGCATCTGGCCGAAAGCGGACTGATTCAAGAATGAAATCCCAAATTCTGGAATTATTGCCCTAATGTCTGCTGTCGACCCGAAGCGGACAGTGGGCAATTGCCAAAACGCCCTAAGTTCTGCTCCCGAGAGCGGACATTTAGTCGAAAAGCGCATATATGCTAGACTCTTCGTCCAAATAAAGAAGCTAATGCCGGATAACTAAGAATAAGAACAAGGATTGCTCCATAGGTAGTCTGTTTCAAGAACTAAAAAGACCTAAGGTATTCGGTGTCGCTGCAGTTGATCTTTGCCCTAAGTTAGTACCACTCCCAAGATGAGAGATTTATTTTAAGCTGCCCTCTGAGCAAACACCTCTGGTGGTAAATAACCCAACTTGTTGTTCTCCATCCTTAGCTCTCGAAGGCGTTTGGCCTCGTTGACTTCCATGCCGGCAAACTTGCTGCGCCAGTTGTAGAATTTGGCCCGGACTTAAGCCTGGTCGGGGTTGGAGTAGGGCAACTCGAGAATTTGTAGAGCGGCCTGTGGATTGGCGGTCAGTGAAAACTTTCCTCCGTTGGCGACATTCTCTGCGGTCAACACCGCCAATAACAAATTTGAACCGGCATCGGCTTTCGACCTATTGCTGAATGACACAATGTCTGCCTGGGTTTCCCTGCCTATATAAGACTGAGTGACGCTATCACCGGCTCCAATTTCTGTGTCGCTGGCGAGTAAATATAGCCGTTTTTTGACCTTGCCACGATAGTGCATGCGAGCGACTACTTCCTGACCGGTATAACAACCCTTGTTAAAATCGATCATGCCGGAGATATCGTAATTTAGTAATTGTGGCGTGTAGAATTCACTTTGCGCCGGGGCGACGTGGACGATGCCAGCGAGGAGGTCTTGCCGCGCCCAATCCCAAAGAGAAGCTGTAGAGTTGGACTCGAGCAATCTTGTCGCCGCGGCCGGATGTTCACGCCCTTGAGTATCTGCTCCTGTAACTTCCTCTACTGTGTCTGCTTCTCCAGTAAACCACAGCTCATAACGCTCCTGCACACCGGCAATCCTTATTATTTTGACGCCGCCGCTATCGATCACCTCGTCGTCTGCAGCCGGGCAGGTGCCGAAGGTGGCAAGCAGCAGTTTAGCCGAGTCCTCGCCCAGCAGTCCCCATGGCGGCAGATGATTCGGTTCTATGGTGAGCTCGACCTTTGAGAACACGGCATATTTCGTCAGCGTTGTGACGATGGCCTGGGCTGAGCCGTCGGCAGTTTGCAGCAGGCAGTCCTCGGCGTCCAACACGACCCTGAAATCCGCGACCACTCGGCCTTTGAGACTGCAGATCGTACCACGCAGACTGCGGTCTTCGCTGAGATCGTCCAGATTGCAGCTGAGTTGCCCCTGCAGGAACTGCAGGGCGTCAGCACCGCTGACTCGAACAAACTGGTAATGATCCAACTCGATAACCGACATACAATAAACCCCGCAATAGAAATTGATGTAGCCAGCCCGCTATATTCGCAAGCAGCTACAAAATTCAGCATACTTCCCAATGCAAGCAGCCCTGACTGCAGACGGCTATTATATGCAAGAATTCAACAAGCAAAAAATATTTTGGCATAGCCGCCGTGGCATGCTGGAACTCGATCTGTTGCTGGCGCCCTTTGCGCAGGAAGTTTTCGAGACCCTCACCTACGAGGATCAACTGTTATACAGCGATTTGTTGGAGCAAGAGGACCAGGATTTATTCTCGTGGTTGTTGGGGCGGCAGGTGCCAGCAGACGAACGCTTCGTCCCGATTATTGCGAAAATTTTGGCACATAAGCAAAAGCCTGCCTAGACTGGGTACCAGGCCCCTCTGATTAATTAGCTTGGCCCTGCCTCGAATGGCGTCAGCATGCTTAACTTACAGTTGCAGTACTCCCGTATCGAGTTTTGTTTCAGGTTGAGCTGTCACCTGGCGGCATTATTGGCACTGATACTCAGCGACCTGGTTTTTGTAATTACGGCTGTATTCAGCTTCGGCATACTGTTGAGTCTGATTTTTCTACTCAGAGAGCCTGGTGGAAGTGGCCGCTGGCGAGTTTACTCAATTATATTGAGTCACCGTCACAGTGAACTGCGCTATGGGGACAGGATAGTGGAAGTCGATCTGCCGTGGCTGGGTTTTTTCAGCGAGTTCCTGATGGTCTTGAATTTCAGGCCGGTGCCGGCGGCGGGTAGCCGACCCGGGCGCCCGATTCGCGTGGTCATCTGGCCAGACACCTTGAGTGAGACCGAAGATCGCGGCCTGCGCCGTTACCTGAGATTCGACTGCTGACAGGCAGGCTCCCATTCCCATGGCACCCACTAGGCAGATTTTGGACTGGTTTTCCTGGGATTGAGTAGCGTATTTTTCGCCACGGCATCCGTTTGCGGATGGTCAAGATTGAAGTGCAGTCCCCGACTCTCCTTGCGTTGCAGTGCGCTGCTAATGATCAATTCTGCTACCAGCACCAGGTTGCGAAGTTCCAGCAGATCATTGCTGACGCGATGTTCGCTGTAATACTCCTGGACTTCCTGTTGCAGTAACTCGATCCGCCGTTGGGCGCGATGCAGGCGGGCGTCGTTGCGGACGATGCCAACGAAATCCCACATGCAACGACGCAGTTCATCCCAGTTGTGGGAAATCAGAATTTCATCGTTGGAATCCGTCACCCGGCTCGCGTCCCAGGGCGCAATTTGATCGGCGAACGGCGTCCCATCAATTTTGCTCTCGATATCCCTGGCGGCGCCGAAGGCGACCACGAAACATTCGAGCAGGGAATTACTGGCCATGCGATTGGCACCGTGCAAGCCGGTAAAGCTGGTCTCGCCGATGGCATAGAGATTGGTTATATCGGTTTCTCCGCGGCGATTCACGACGATACCGCCGCAGGTGTAATGCGCCGCGGGAACCACGGGAATACGTTGCCGGGTGATATCGATGCCGAACTCGAGGCAGCGCGAGTAAATAGTGGGGAAGTGAGTTTTCAGAAATTGCTCGGATCGATGACTGATATTCAGATACACACAATCACAACCCAGTCGTTTCATTTCATGATCGATGGCGCGAGCGACGATATCTCTGGGCGCGAGCTCTTCCCTGGCATCGAATTTGGCCATAAATTGACTGCCGTCCGGCAGTTCAAGTTTAGCCCCCTCGCCACGCAGGGCCTCGGTGATGAGGAAAGATTTTGCATGGGGGTGAAACAAACAGGTTGGATGAAATTGGTTGAACTCCATGTTGGCAATCCGGCAGCCCGCCCGCCAGGCCATGGCGATGCCATCGCCACTGGCACCGTCGGGATTGGTGGTGTAGAGATAAGCCTTGCTGGCGCCACCGGTGGCGAGCACCACGAAGCGGGATTTTATCAGCTCGATACTGTCGGTGCGCTGGTTGAAGACGTAGCTGCCCACGCAGATGCGCTCAGCGCCCTTGGTGGTCGGCTGTAACACTAAATCTACAGCGGTAGAGGCTTCGATCAGGTGGATGTTAGGGTGAGCCTGGGCTCGCGCCTGTAGCGCTTCGAATACGGCCTTGCCGGTGGCGTCGGTGGCATGAATGATACGACGGTGGCTGTGGCCGCCTTCTTGGGTAAGATGCAGGGAACTCAAATCACTGGGGTCGGTGCTCGTTCGTCCCTGGCTCTTGCCGGCACCGCTATTGGTGGTAAATGGTACCCCCTGTTGCACTAGCCAGCTGATGGTCTCCTCGCTATTTCCCAGCATATACTCGACGATGTCCCGATCACATAAACCAACGCCGGCCGTCAGAGTGTCTTCGACATGGGACGCGACACTGTCTTTGGCATCGAGCACCGCCGCAATGCCGCCCTGGGCATAGAACGTGGCACCTTGGTTCAAGTCGCCCTTGCTGAGCACCGCGACACGGGCAAAATCGGCGGTGCGCAGCGCCAGGGTCAACCCTGCCGCACCGCTGCCTATGATGAGAATATCAAATGGTTTGTTTGTAACTGCCAAAGTGTAATAATTTTATAGCTTTCCAGAACTTTTGCACTCAATCAGTGTCTATTATCGAGAATGAGTGCTTTTGTTCCTGTGGTGTAATAAAAACCCCCAGCATCAATGGAGTGGGAACAAATGGCAAAGGATACCGATCAACAACTCGTTGACAGGGTATTGAGCGGCAATAAAAACGCCTTTAACTTGTTGGTATTGCGTTACCAACACCGGGTTGCCGCCTTGATCGGGAGATTTGTACACGATCACCACGAAGTGGAAGATGTGTGTCAGGAGACGTTCATCAAGGCCTACAGAGCCTTGCCCTCGTTCCGGGGCGAAAGCGCATTCTATACTTGGTTGTATCGCATAGCGGTGAACACTGCAAAGAACCACCTGGTGTCTCGTAATCGCCGTCCGCCAGCAAATGATGTGGATATTGATGCGGCGGAAGTGGCCGATACCGGTGCAGTACTTCGCGAAATAGAAGATCCGGCAGGTTCTTTGGCGAGGGATAAGCTGAAGCAGGCAATAACGGATGCCATTGATGCATTACCGGAGGATTTGCGCACAGCATTTACCTTGCGCGAATTTTCTGGACTGAGTTATGAGGACATAACAGCGGTAATGGAATGTCCGGTAGGCACCGTAAGATCACGAATATTCCGAGCCAGGGAGGCTATCGACAAGAAGATTCGAGATTTGTTGTGACCGCCAGAGCGACGGCAGCAACGCTGAATCACGATGGAGTGACTAGATTAAGCAGTAAATAAGATTAGCCAGCACGCAGAAACTGGGAAATAATCCGTAGAGGACGCAGTGCCGATCTGAGGCAATGGCAGCAGGGGTATTATATGAGCGAGTTTGAGAAAGAATCATTATCGGCGTTACTCGATAATGAGGCTGATGATCTCGAGATCCGGCGGGTGCTAAAGTACTGCGAACAGGATCCAACCCTGTTGGAAACCTGGGAACGATTCAGCCTGGTACAAGCTCTGTTACATGAACCTGCGGTACCGGTGAGCGCAAATCTGGCGCAAGCCATCTCTGCACAAATTGCGACCCCCCCCCTGGTTGTCAGCGCCCAGTCAGTTAGACCCTCCTCGATCTGGCAACAAAATTTCACCAAGCTAGCGCTTGCTGCATCCGTGGCTCTGGTCTTCATCGTCGCCGTGCAATACAGTCTCGACGATGGGGCGATGCCGGTGGCACAGGAAGCCACAGAGCTAGAGAATACGGTGCTGTCGGCCCAGCTTCAGGACCCGGCCTTGCTGGCTGAGAGCGCCACGATAGAACTGGATCCTGCCGCCCAACAGCGTCTGCATGATTATCTGGGTAACTGGACGATTGATGAGACCGAGCCGGTCCGAATGGAGCACATTCAGGACTCTCCACTTTTTCGCCTGGTTAACGAGTTGGTAACGAAACCAACGCAATAAAAGTAAGCGTCAATATCCTGGCGAGCATCGCTGTATTATTCAGAGGTGCCCTGGCTTGTCTGTCTCATTTCAATTCACCGGTGTCATCGGATCCTGGCTCGCGCCCCGTTGTTGGCATGTTTCAGTAGTATGCTAAAATATGCCCTTACTCTTTATCTTCCTTGGTGTAAACAAGCGCTGTAGATGCTACGCAGATGCAAAAACGGCTGCTTGATTAACTCCCGTTTCCCGGAAAAATCATTATGAAGCTGGTTCTCTGTGTTCGACCAATTATGTTCCCCTCGCTCCCACTGCTGCTGATTCTCAGTCTGGGAGCAGCCTCCAGCAATGCCCAGACCGTGCTGCCCAATTTTGCCGATCTGGTGGAACACAATGTGCCGACCATTGTAGAAATATCGACCTTACGCAATGTTGAAGCCCGCAGGCCCTTCAACGACAGGGAGCTTGAAGAATTGCTGCGTCGACTCAACCCTGGTGACACGCCAGATTTAGACATCGAAGGCATTCCAGAGCAGCGTCGACGCGGTGCGGTGGGATCCGGGTTTCTTATTTCGGCCGACGGCTATGTGCTGACCAATAATCATGTGGTGGCAGGGGCAGATGAAATCGTGGTGCACCTCAACGATCGCCGTGTATTCGACGCCGAGGTCATTGGCCTGGATGAGCCCTCCGACCTTGCACTGTTAAAACTCGAGGCCTCCGATCTGCCCTATGTCGAATTTGGCGATTCGGATGCGGTCAGAGTCGGGGATTGGGTGTTGGCCATCGGTTCTCCTTTCGGACTGGAGTTTTCTGCCGCCGCCGGCATCGTCAGCGCCAAGGGCAGATCGGTACCTGGGGGCTCCACCTATAATTACATGTCCTTCATTCAGACCGATGTCGCCATTAATCAAGGTAATTCCGGCGGGCCGCTGTTTAATCTCGACGGCGAAGTTATTGGCATCAACTCGCAAATTTTAAGCAGCACCGGCGCTTCCAACGGCATTTCATTCTCGATTCCCAGCAACGTGGCGATGAACGTCGTCGCCCAGCTGCGTGAATCTGGCGTGGTCGCACGGGGATTACTGGGCGTCCGCATGCGCGAGGTAGATTATGCCCTGGCCGAAATCTTCGAGATGGAACGGCCTCGCGGCGCCTTCATCGACGAGGTTCAAGCCGACAGTCCGGCCCAAGCGGCGGGCATACTCGATGAAGACATCATATTGGAATTTAACGGTCACCAGATCGACTATTACACCGACTTGCCGTTTTACGTGGGCCAGTATCGGCCTGGAACCCGGGCCGACGTGCTGATTTTCAGAAACGGTGAGTTAGACACGCTGAAGGTGGAACTGGGAAGCTCTCCCACCAACACTGTCGCCCAGATGGAACCGCAAGTAACTAAGAAACGGCGTAATCGGCTGGGATTCAGAGTCACGAAACTCAGCTCGGAGCCGCAACAGTTAGCTGGTATTCGTGGTGTCCGCATTGTCGAATTGAATGATGGCCCCGGCAAGGAAGCGGGGTTAGTGGTCGGTGATGTCATCGTCGCACTGGATCGCCAGGAAATCGCTTCACCTGAAGATTTCGCCGCCATTTCAGACCAGCTGCCCGAGTCCGGCTTCGTGTCGGTTCGTATTATTCGGGAAGGGCAGGGGACTACGAGGGCACTGGAACTATCACGTTGAATCTCTTCTCCTGAGGTGGAGCCATACGGCGGCGCAGCATCAACCACACCCCTGTAGCTTGCAGATATTGCTAATGCGTTGAAACTACTGGTGTTCCCAGCCGTAATCGCTAAAGAATCTGACACCCAAGCGAAGATACTGTAGACTTGCGGCCTTGTTTTGTACCCGTCCCATTGCCCTTGTCAGTAAAAGTCGAATCCGTGACTGAGTTAAGCCACATCCGTAATTTTTCCATCATCGCCCATATCGATCATGGCAAATCCACCCTGGCCGATCGCTTTATTCAACTCTGCGGCGGTCTCAGTGACAGAGAGATGGAAGCGCAGATTCTGGACAGCCTCGATATCGAGAAAGAGCGTGGCATTACCATCAAGGCACAAAGTGTAACCCTGCACTATGACGCCAAAAATGGTAAGCGTTACCAGTTGAATTTTATCGATACGCCCGGACACGTGGATTTTACCTATGAAGTGTCCCGATCCCTTGCCGCCTGCGAGGGTGCCTTGCTGGTCGTCGATGCCGGCCAGGGTGTGGAGGCCCAATCCGTTGCCAATTGTTATACCGCCATTGAGCAAGGCCTCGAAGTCATTCCGGTTCTCAACAAGATGGATTTACCTCAAGCCGAACCGGACCGGGTACGCATGGAAATCGAAGAGATAATCGGTATCGATGCGTCCGATGCAGTTTGTGCCAGCGCCAAGACCGGCATGGGGATAGACGAGATACTGGAGCAGATTATCACCAAGGTGCCACCTCCTGCAGGTGACCGCGACGGAAAATTACAGGCGTTGATAATCGACTCCTGGTTTGACAATTACCTCGGTGTGGTATCACTGGTGCGGGTCATGGCCGGCACCCTGAAAAAAGGCGATAAGATCATCGCTAAATCTATTGGCAAGGCACAGCTTGCCGACAGCATCGGTGTATTCACACCCAAGCGCCATGAGACCGGCATCCTCGCCGCCGGTGAAGTCGGCTTTATCGTTGCCGGTATAAAGGACATTCATGGCGCGCCAGTCGGTGACACCATCACCCGGGCGAGTTCCCCTGAAGTAGAGGCCTTGGCCGGCTTCGAACAGATCCAGCCCCAGGTATACGCGGGTCTGTTTCCCGTCTCTTCCGATGACTTCGAAAACTTTCGTGATGCCCTCGCCAAGCTGACATTGAACGATGCGTCCCTGCACTACGAACCAGAAAATTCAGATGCCCTGGGCTTCGGCTTTCGTTGTGGTTTCCTGGGCATGCTGCACATGGAAATTATCCAGGAGCGACTGGAGCGGGAATATGATCTGTCGCTGATCACAACGGCTCCCACTGTGGTCTATGAAGTAAAATTACACAATGGCGACATCGTCAAGGTGGATAGCCCGTCGCGCCTACCCGCCATAACTTTGATCGAGGAAATGCGCGAGCCTATCGTATTGGCTAGTATCCTGGTGCCACAGGAGCACCTTGGTTCGATAATCACCTTGTGCGTGCAGAGACGGGGCGTACAAAAAGACATGCAATTCATCGGCAAACAGGTTTCCCTGCAATACGAGTTACCCATGAACGAAGTGGTGTTGGATTTTTTTGACCGCTTGAAATCGGTGAGTCGTGGCTATGCGTCTCTGGATTATCATTTCATCCGTTTCGATAAATCCAGTCTCGTGCGTTTAGATATTCTCATCAACGGCGATAAAGTAGATGCGCTTGCACTAATAGTACACAAGGACCACGCCCAGTCCAAAGGTCAGGCCCTGGTGAAAAAAATGAAGGAACTGATTCCGCGGCAGCTCTATGATGTGGCCATACAGGCGGCAATTGGCGGGCAAATTATTTCCCGCCAGACCGTCAAGGCATTGCGCAAAAATGTAACCGCCAAGTGTTATGGCGGCGATATCACGCGCAAGAAAAAATTATTGGAAAAACAGAAAGCCGGCAAGAAACGGATGAAGAGAGTGGGTAATGTAGAAGTGCCTCAGGAAGCGTTTTTGGCTGTCCTCAAGGTCGACAGTTAGATATGGTTGATAGCAAAAATGGATAAGGATTAGAAATAACAATGGATATAGATTTTTCCATAGTATTGGTTTCCCTTGTGGGCGTCTGCGGAATTTTGTGGCTGTTCGACAGCTTGCTGATCAGAAAAACGCGACTGGCAGCGATCGAGGAATACATGTCGGGCCAGGGTAAACACAAAGGCGATGATGAGATCGCCGATGCAGTTGCTTCCCTGTCACGGGAACCCTTGCTCATTGAGTATGCGAAGTCATTTTTCCCGGTGTTACTTATCGTGCTGGTATTGCGTTCATTTCTGATGGAGCCTTTTCAGATTCCAACCGGGTCGATGATTCCTACGCTGAAGGTGGGTGATTTTATCCTGGTGAATAAATACGCCTACGGTGTACGCCTGCCGGTTATAGGCACCAAGATCATGGATGTAGCTGCACCGGACCGTGGTGAGGTAATGGTTTTCATTCCTCCCCATGAGGACAAATACTATATTAAACGCGTGATAGGGCTGCCTGGCGATACTGTGCGTTACGAAGGCAGGGATCTGTATATTAATGGCGAACTGATAAGCAAGGTATTGGAGGAAGACATACAGGTCGATACCAACATTGGAGCGTTACCAGGGACGCTATATACTGAAACCATTAACGGTATTGAGCATGCCACTCAACACATCGATGGAATCGGGCAGCGGCGTTCCCGTACCAATTGGGTGATACCGAATGGGCATTACTTCATGATGGGGGACAATCGGGACAATAGTAGCGACAGTCGAGTCTGGGGAGCTGTTCCCGAAAAAGACATCGTCGGTAAGGCCGTAGCGGTGTGGATGCACAAGAAACCCGGCCTAAATTTGCCGACGTTTTCCAGGAATCAGTTGATCAATTAGGGAATTTCGGGTCTTGTAACGCAGCTAACGGTACTGTTTCGGCCCCAGATATAGAGTATATAGAACATGTTTAGCTTCGAAGCCCCGGATTAAGTCAAAATATTTGTATGCAAAAAGCCATGAAAATAATGAACATCAACAATTTTAAGAAGCAACAAGGTGTCTCTAAACTGGGACTGGTGGTGATGTTTTTGTTAGTCTCGGTATTTCTGAATGCTGGCTTGAAAGTCGCTCCCCTATATATCGATCACAATTTGATAGTAGGGATCTGTGATGAACTGATCGAAACTGGTGAGGCCGAGAACATGACCATTACGGAGATCAGGAATCGGGTGTCGAATACACTAAGGATAAATAATGTCACCAACTTCGACCTCCGCAGCATCACGCTGCGTCGGGAAAATAGTCAAGCCATCATTGCGCTCGTCTATGAGCGCCGCGTGAAGTTGTTTGCGAACCTGGATATAATCGCCAAGTTCGATAACGTACTACAATAAATGGCGACTGCGCTGGATAAATTACAGAAACACCTGAACTACCAGTTTTCTGATCAGGAGTTGGTCCGAACAGCCCTAACTCACCGAAGTGCAAATAGACCAAATAATGAACGTCTGGAATTTTTGGGCGATTCCCTATTGGGTTTTATTGTCGCCGAAATATTGTTTGAAATTTATCCCGATGCCAGGGAGGGCGATTTGAGTCGCATGCGGGCGGGCCTGGTGAACAAGGAATCCCTGGCCGAGTTTGCCAGGGAACTCGAATTAGGAGAATGTCTGCGATTAGGATTGGGAGAGTTAAACACTGGTGGCAAGGACAGAGATTCTATTCTGGCCGATACTGTTGAGGCGATCATCGCGGCGATTTATCTCGACGGTGGCATTGAGGCTTGCAGACAATTTGTTCGCCGCTGGAGCGAAGCCAGACTGTCCTCCCAATTTCCCGATGCGCAGCAAAAAGACAACAAGACTCGTCTGCAGGAACTAATGCAGTCGCAAGGTCTGCCACTGCCGAGATACGAGGTGGTGAAAATCAGCGGCGAAGACCATCAACAATTATTTCAGGTGAGCTGTCAGGTGGCGCCCTTGCAGAAATTTCAGATTGGTCACGGTCGCAGCAAGCGTTTTGCGGAACAGGAAGCGGCGCAGAAAGCTCTTGAACAACTGGGTGAGAATTGATGAAAGGCGCTGGCGCAAAATCTTCGGCCGAGCAGCAATGCGGGTATGTTGCCATCGTTGGTCGGCCCAACGTCGGCAAGTCAACATTGTTGAATCACCTGCTTCGCCAAAAAATCAGCATCACTTCTCGTAAGCCCCAGACCACAAGACATCGCATCCTCGGCATTAGCAGCGATGCTGATAGTCAGATAATTTATGTCGATACCCCTGGACTGCATTCGAAATACGTTAAAACCTTGAATCGCATCATGAATGAAACTGTGCAGAGAGTCGTCAACGATGTCGATGTGATTTTATTCATGGTGGAGCGACTGACGTGGAACGATACCGATCAGTTGGTGCTGGATTTGTTGAGCAAAACCTCGGTACCGGTGCTGTTGCTGATCAACAAAATCGATCTGGTAAAAGACAAGGATAAACTATTGCCACATATTACCGAGCTGGCGGGCAAGCGAGAATTCGCCGAGATCGTGCCGTTGTCGGCCCTGGGTGGGCACAATCTCGATTCGCTTGAGCGCCTACTTAAGAAAATGTTGCCTGCGGGTCCCTTTCTTTTCCCCCAGGACCAGATTACGGACCGCAGTTCAAGGTTTCTCGCAGCCGAGTTAATTCGCGAGAAAGTGACTCGTCAGTTGGGCGATGAAATTCCTTACGAAGTAACGGTAGAAATCGAAAAGTACCAACAGCGAGGATCCGTATTACATATTCACGGTTTAATCCTGGTCGATAATAAGGGCCAGAAAAAAATTGTGATAGGCAAGGATGGCGATCGCCTGAAACGAATCGGTAGCAACGCCAGGGAAGATATGGAGCGGAGTTTTCAGACCAAAGTAATGCTCAATCTTTGGGTCAAGGTCAAGTCCGGCTGGGCCGATGACGAACGCGCCTTGCAGAGCCTGGGGTATATCGAACCGACTTAAGCCGGTGAATGGGCCGTTAAACAGGCCGGTGAGGATCATGGAAACAAGAGTTCAGCTGCAACCCGCTTACATGCTGCATCGCCGACCCTTTCAGAATACCAGCTTGCTGGTGGATTTTTTTTGCCTCGATTACGGCATGGTGCGCGCCGTAGCCAAGGGAGCCCGTCGGGAAAAATCGAAATACCGCGCCTTGTTGCAGTTATTTCAACCGCTGTTGGTTTCATTCAGCGGCCGTGGCGAAGTCAAGACTGTCACTGGAGTAGAAAGTGGCTTGTCTGCAATTAAGCTAAACGGTGATCGATTATTTAGTGGCATGTATGTCAACGAGTTGCTGGCGCGGTTGCTGCATAATCATGTAGAACACACGGCACTGTATCAGTATTACCAGGAATCCCTGATCGCGTTGCAGGGAGAGGCAGAGGTTCAGACCGTACTGCGCCGATTCGAACTGAAGTTGTTGGTGGAACTGGGCTACGGGATTAACCTCCACACCGATTGTCATAGCCATGAACCGATCGATGGCGGTGCGTCTTATCGGTTCACGCCGGATATAGGCTTCGAGTTGGCTGCCGCCAGCGCCAGCGTCGCTGAAGTTGCAACAAACAGCGGCAGTACAAATTTGTTTGCTGGCGCACATCTGATTGCACTGCGGGAATTGGATCTTGCCGATGAGGCAATAGCCAAATCGGCTAAACGACTGCTGCGAATAGCGCTGGGGACTCACCTCGGCGACAAGCCACTCAATAGTCGCAGTTTATTTATCGGCAAGTCCTGAACTTTAACCGCCGCTACTTTCCGTGTAGAATTTCGCGCTAGCCGCAATTCAGTTGAGCCGAATACAAACGGACTGTTATGCCGTCTTATCACTCCATCGAAAACCAAATCGGAAATACGCCGCTGGTGAAGTTGCAACGCCTGCCCGGCGCCACCACCAATACCGTGTTGTGCAAGCTCGAGGGTGACAACCCTGCCGGATCGGTCAAGGATCGGCCGGCGCTGAGTATGATTCAGCAGGCGGAATTACGTGGCGAAATCAAACCTGGCGATGTGTTAATCGAGGCGACCAGTGGCAACACCGGCATCGCCCTGGCCATGGTGGCCGCGATCAAGGGATACAAACTAATCCTGATCATGCCCGCCAACAGCAGCGACGAGCGCAAGGCGTCCATGAGCGCTTACGGTGCCGAGCTAATCCTGGTTACGGAAAAACAGGGCATGGAGGGAGCCAGAGATCTGGCGCAGCAGATGCAAGTCGAAGGCAAGGGAAAAGTACTCGATCAGTTCGCCAATCAGGACAACCCCAATGCCCATTACATGCATACCGGACCGGAAATCTGGCGCGATACCAAGGGGGGCATTACCCATTTTGTCAGCTCGATGGGCACCACGGGGACGATAATGGGGGTTTCCCGTTATTTGAAGGAGCAGAATCCCGAGATAGAGGTCATTGGCTTGCAACCCAAAGACGGATCGCGAATTCCCGGTATCCGGCGCTGGCCTGAAGCTTATCTGCCTGCCATCTTCGATCGCAGCCGGGTGGATACGGTAATAGACGTCGACCAGGAGCAGGCGGAAATCAGTATGCGCGCACTGGCGCGGGAGGAGGGCATCTTCTGCGGTATTTCTTCCGGTGGTTCGGTGCATGTTGCACTGGAATTGTCACGGCGAGTGGAGAACGCCACTATTGTTGCGATTATTTGTGACCGCGGTGATCGCTACCTCTCCACTGGCGTTTTCGATTAAGTACAAGTTGTACTAAGCCGCCTGCATCACGTCACTCGATTATCTAATCCAGAGTAAACTGACTAATGAGCAAGCGTAGATTCAGAAGGCGTAGCTTACCCGCTGAGCCGGTTGAACTGGAGATTACTTCCCTCAGCCATGAGGGCCGTGGTGTAGCCCGCATCGACGGCAAGGTGGCCTTCGTCGATGGAGCGCTGCCCCATGAGTTGGTTAGCGCGAAATTCGTGCGCAGGCGCGGTCAGTTTGATGAGCTCGCGGCGCAGGAAATCAAAAATCCGGCGCCAACCAGAGTCACTCCCCGGTGCCAGTTCGCATCCCGGTGCGGAGGCTGCTCCTTGCAACACATGGACTCCCAATCCCAGATTGCCCTCAAACAATCGGTTTTGCTGGAACAGTTACAACACCTGGCAAAGCTTGCTCCCGACAACTTTCAATTATTGCCCAATCTGCAGGCAGAAAGTTTTCACTATCGACGCAAGGCCCGGTTGGCAGTGCGACTGGTCGCCAGGAAAGGTGGTGCGCTAGTAGGTTTTCGCGAAAAATACAGCAGCTTCATTACCGACATGAACGACTGCAAAGTGCTGGTGCCGGAGGTAGCGTCTCTGATTCAGCCCTTACGGGATTTTATCTCGCAGTTGCAAGCCCGCTACAATATTCCCCAGATTGAAGTGGCGGTGGGCGAAACTCGAAGCGGCGCGGTGACGGCGAATCGGGTTGCATTGGTGTTCAGACATTTGCAGGCCTTGAGCGCATCAGACCTGTCGGCGTTTTCCAAATTTGCCCGCCGCCATGATCTGCAGTTATATCTACAACCGGGGGGTATTGAATCCGTGCACAAACTGCACCCGGACGATGGCGAGGATCGACTACAATACTTCCTGCCCGAGTTTGATTTGATCATGAATTTTCACCCCATGGATTTTACCCAGGTCAATGCAGATATTAACCGACTCATTATTCATCGGGCGCTGCATCTGCTGGAGTTGGAAGCCAGTGATGTGGTGCTGGATCTATTTTGTGGACTCGGCAACTTCACCTTGCCCCTGGCAACTCGCTGCAGTCAAGTCATAGGTGTAGAAGGAAGTGCGGAAATGGTCAAACGGGGTGAAGAAAATGCACGTCTTAATAAGCTTTCCAATACTGCTTTTTATGCAGCAAATCTTTGCGAATCTCTGAGTGACAAGAAATGGGCTGCTGGTCAATTTAGCAAAATACTTCTGGATCCGCCTCGATCCGGCGCCATCGAGATCATGGAGCAAATCGCGCATTTCCGGGCCAGGAAAATCGTCTATATTTCCTGTAATCCGGCGACGCTGGCCCGGGATAGCGCAGTGTTAATTCAGCAAGGATACAAATTGAAATCGGCAGGAGTAATGGATATGTTTCCCCACACCACTCACGTAGAGTCGATAGCCGAATTTGAACGCCTGGGCTAGGCACTGCTTTTGCTCGGGCAATTATCGGTAACACGTCATCTCCACTACCACGAATATTTCTAGGATTAAAGGACAAAAAGTGCAACAACAAGAATTCACAGAAAAATCAGCCATCGAAAAATTGATCAGCGTGACAAATATGTTGCGCGACAGAGAGCACGGTTGTCCCTGGGATCTCGAACAATCGATCAGTTCCCTGGCACCTTACACGCTGGAAGAAGTCTACGAAGTCGTGAGTGCAATTGAGAGTGGCGATATGGCGGATCTGGAAGATGAACTTGGAGATCTACTGTTTCAAGTAACCTTCTATGCGCAAATTGCCAGTGAGGAGGGCCATTTTAACTTTGCCGATGTTGCCGATGCCATAACCAGAAAACTGATTCGGCGTCATCCCCACGTGTTCCCCGAGGGCAAGGTGGAACTATTTGGCCACACGGCGGACATTAGCGCCGAGCAAGTCGTCGTTAACTGGGAGGCTATCAAGGCGGTAGAGCGAGAAGAAAAGCGTCAGCAGCGTGGCATTGAAGATCAGCATGAACCTGCGAGCATATTGGCCGATGTTCCCCAGGCACTGCCGGCGCTGGAACGGGCTCGCAAGCTGCAGAATCGAGCTGCCAACGTCGGCTTCGACTGGGAAGATGTGGGCGGGGTGCTGGCTAAGCTGAAAGAGGAAATAACCGAATTTGAGGAAGCTGTGGCGGCAGCAGATCCGCAACAGATCAACGCCGAGTTAGGCGACATACTGTTCGCGGTGGTAAACCTGGCAAGGCATACCAGGAGTGAAGCTGAGGTAGCACTGCGCTCGTCCAATCGCAAGTTCGAACGCCGCTTTCAATGGATTGAGGCCGCGCTGCTGGCTTGCGAAAAGAATATCGCTGAAACCGAATTATCCGAACTGGAAGCGCTGTGGCAGCAAGCTAAGGAAAATGGGTTATGATCGATAGCAAATGCGGTGATAGCAGGAGTAAGGCATGAGAATGATTTTGTTGGGCGCGCCGGGCGCCGGTAAGGGGACGCAGGCACAGTTTCTTAGCGAAGCCTACGGTATCCCCCAAATATCCACCGGCGATATGTTACGGGCAGCGGTCAAGGCCAAGACCGAGTTGGGGACAAAGGTGGAGCAGGTTATGGCTGCCGGCGGGCTAGTCACCGACGAGATTATCATTGCCCTGGTAAAGGCAAGAATTCAAGAAGACGATTGTCGGCAAGGTTTCCTGTTTGACGGTATTCCCAGAACCATACCGCAGGCCGAGGCGCTGGTGCAGGCGCAAGTCGAGATCGACGTGATGCTGGAGATCGAAGTGCCGGATGATGAAATAGTTAAACGACTCGGCGGACGTCGCGTACATCTTGATTCCGGGCGCGTCTATCATGTGTCTTTCAATCCGCCCAAGGTACACAATATCGACGATAAAACCGGTGAAGAACTGATTCAAAGAGAAGACGACAAAGAAGAAACGACTCGAACGCGTCTGGCGCTCTATCACCAGCAAACCAAGCCACTGGTGGATTTTTACAAGAAACTGGCGGCAGCAGGAACAGCGGTCAGAGTAATTAGAGTCAGTGGAGTGGCATCGGTCGAGAAAACTCGTCGACAGATACTCTCGGCGTTGAGTTGAACTGCTGGTGACGACTTGCCGTCAACAACAGCCTGAGTTTTACTCAGGCTGTTGTTTTTGAGCGCAATATCGAATACTGGAATGTGTGACTGGTGACAAAAAATGGCAGTTGAACTTTGGACCTGCCTGTTTGAATTCGCGGCGTTTTTTAAAGGACTGTTTCCTTAGTTCCTGAGTTCCGCAAAGCGATTTATAGGTTGTTCCAGGTCAATTAAAACAAGCTTTAAAAATTCTATATAGATTTCACAGCTTAGCTAACTTTTTTACACACAAAAGAATCACAAAAATAGTCACCTTTTCTTAAAGTTTTTCAATCAAGTAGCGAAACATAATGTTAACACCATGCATTAGTGGGTATTGTGCATGGACTGGTAAAAAGAATTTTTCTATTTAATCAGTTTTGTATCCAGTTCGCTGTAAGCCAGATAATCTATGTGATATGTTGTCGGCAATGCAGCAGGTACAATTGTTAAACTTAAGCGGTTACGATTCACAACTTAGGAGAGAAACGAACATGGCTAAAGTTAAACGAAAAAGGAAAGCAACTGCCAGGAAAAAGGTGGTGGTTGTCGAAATTAGCAGCCCGGCCTTGATTAAAGCAAATGCAATGGTAGTCAAGATACAAAAGCAAGCAGATGCTGCAGCCAAAATATCTGCAACAGCCGCTCGTAAAAAAGCCGCAGCTGCGAAGAAAGCTGCAGGCAAGATTAAGACGGCGGCGAAAAAGAGAGCAGCAGGCGCAGCTCGAAATGCATCACGTAAGGCATCGGCAAGAGCAGCAGCGCTCAATGCCAGGCTGAGAATGGCGAAAGCCAGAGCACGAGCTGCTGAGGTTGCTGCGAGGGCGAAGGCCAGAAAAGCAGCGGAAGCCGCAAAAGCAGAAGCTGACCTGAACAAAGCCGTGAAGGCGTTCATGGCCAAGTGGAAGAAGAAGAAAGCCAAAGCCGCAGCAGCCAAGGCCGCCAGGAAAGCGCGTAAGGACATGGCGAGGGCCACGGTAGCCGCGAAGAAAGCTGCTCGCAAGGAGAAAGACGCAGCCAAGAAAGCTGCAGCGAAGGCCAAGGCAGCGGCCCGCAAAGCCGGAAAGAAAACCGCAAAGAAAAAGCCAGCCAGGAAGAAAGCGGCGAAAAAAGTAGCAAAGGGAAAAGTAGCAAAGAAAAAGGCAGCTAAAAAGAAGGCTAGAAAGAAGCCAGTTAAGCGCAGAGCGGCAGCCAAGAAAGCTGTAAAACGGAAAGTCGCGAAGCGCAAAGCCCCGGCTAAGAAGAAGGCTACCAAGAAAAAGGTAGCTAAGAAAAAGGCCGTCAAGAAGACAGCCAAGAAGAAAGTAGCCAAGAAGAAGCCGGCCAAGAGAAAGGCAGTTAAGAAGGCAGCAAAGAAAAAAGTGGCGAAGAAAAAGGCAGCCAAGAGGAAGCCGGCGAAGAAAAAAGCGGCCAAACGAAAGCCAGCCAAAAAGAAGGCAGCTAAGAAGGTAACAAAGAAGAAAGCTGTAAAAAGGAAGGCTCCAGCCAGGAAGAAAGCAGCAAAGAAGAAAGCTGTNNCAAAGAAGAAAGCTGTAAAAAGGAAGGCTCCAGCCAGGAAGAAAGCAGCAAAGAAGAAAGCTGTGAAAAGGAAGGCTCCAGCCAGGAAGAAAGCAGCAAAGAAGAAAGCTGTAAGAAGGAAGGCTCCGACAAGGAAGACGGGGAAGCGTAGAAAGTAGCGCCTGCGAAGCAGGACTGAGTAACTTTAGCCAGGACATCCGCCGTCTGTGTTTAACCGCTTGCAGGCGGTGGATGTTTGCTCGATAATTCTCTAGTCCTTATTCTCTGGGAATCCCTCTTGAATACATCAAGAGGGATTTTTATTTTCAACCACAGTATTACACTCACCTTGCCGGTTATGAGCAATTGCCTTCTAGCTATTGACACCACCTCAGCACGATGCAGCACCGCGATTTTACTGAACGGTAAGCTCCACACGCGATCCAGCGACCGAGAACGACAGGCGGCACAGCTGATATTGCCCATGATCGAAGACTTGATGAGCAGCGTTGACAGCTCTCTCGCTGATCTGGAGGGAATCGCCGTGGCAGCCGGGCCTGGATCATTCACCGGCATCAGGATTGGCATCGGCGTAGCCCAGGGTCTGGGCTTGAGTCTATCGATCCCGGTGCTGGCGCTGTCAAATCTGGCGATTATGGCGATGGCGGCAATCGCCGAAAGCACTTGTGATAATGTGATGGTTAGTATGAAAGCCCGGGATTCTGAGGTTTATTTTGCCAGTTATCGTGGGTCTGAACTGGATGGCGTGATGCTGCTGGGACAGGAACAAGTCTGCAGGCCTGCCAATATTCAAAGATTGCCAGCTGCCGAGATTGAACCACAACGCTGGTACGCAACAGGCGATGGCTGGGATCAGAGAGACGAGATTTTACGCACGTTACGGCGGGATACAGAGCATGTGCAGTTCGGGCAGACTCAGCCCGCTGTCGAGTTGCATCTGGGTGAGCTGTGTAAACTGGCAAAGCTGAGGTTTGCGCTCGGTGAGGGCGTCGCAGCCGAGCAAGTCATACCAAACTACATCAAAGAGCAGTTGGATTATTCCTGATTGGAGTAAAATCTTGGATCTCGATCTAATTCAAGTTAGTTTACTGGCGATCCTGCAGGGCTTAACCGAATTCCTTCCGATCAGCTCTTCCGGGCATCTACTGCTGCCGTCCTTGCTGCTGGGCTGGGCGGATCAGGGGCTTAGCTTCGATGTTGCCGTGCATGTGGGCAGCCTGCTTGCTGTGATAGGGTACTTCAGGTCCGATATCAGGCGCTTGCTGCTGGCATGGCTCCTGAGCCTTCACAGCGGTAAATCCAGTGCTGACTCCAAACTGGCCTGGTTACTGCTTATCGCCACCTTACCGGCGGGAATAACCGGCCTGCTGTTTAGCGATGTGATTGAGCTGTACGCACGCTCGGTTATAATCGCCGCCGTCGCATCGATCATCTTCGCATTGCTGTTGCTGTGGTCAGACCGGGTAGGGAAATATCGAAAGGAGTTGTTCGATTTAAACTGGAAGCAGGCCCTGTTTATCGGCATCGCGCAGACGCTGGCGCTGATTCCAGGGACTTCCCGTTCCGGCGTCACCATGACGGCTGCGCTGTTTTGCAATCTGAACAGGCAGGCCGCGGCCAGATTTTCTTTTCTGTTGGCCATACCCATTATAGTTGCCAGTGGCCTGCTGAATTTCATCGAAGTGCTGAACAGTGATGCCGGGGTCGGCGTGGCAGGCCACTGGCAGACCCTGATGTATGCAGCAGGCATCTCGGCGCTGGTGGCTTTTTCCTGTATCCATTTCTTCCTGCGCTTGATTGAGTCCATCGGCTTTCTGCCGTTTGTGATTTATCGCATCGTCCTCGGTTGTGTGCTGCTGGCCGTGTATTTTGTCTAAACCACGTTCCGGCCCGGGATCGAGAGTCGCGCTGCTCAAACTTGGCGTTACTGCCTCGGTGCAGGAGCTGTTATTGGCTGAATCCCTGGCCATTCCCTTGCTCGAATCAGTGATGCCGTCATCCCTAGACCTCGACTACTATCTTCGCCTCGATCCTGCGGGCCTGGGGCTGTTCAGCACGGCAAGCGATGCGCCTGGCGCGGTTAGGGTCGATTTTTCAGACCAGAGCTTGAACTACCGGGTGCTAAATAAACCAAAACATCAAAATCTGGTCAAGGCGGTAGGCCTTAACAAGATCGCGGCAAGGTCTGCTCCTAAGCTCCATATTCTCGATGCCACCGCCGGCCTCGGTAAGGATGCATTTCTACTAGCAAGCCTGGACTGCTGGGTGACAATGCTGGAGCGCTCGAGCATTGTCCATGCAATGCTCGCCGATGGTCTTGAACGCGGCCTGCTGGCCGACAATACGCAAGCGAAAACAACGGTCGCAGATGCCACATCCAGGCTAAGTTTGTGCAGAGGCGACTTTCTGGAGCTGGCCGATGCGCTGGAACCGGTGGATGTGGTTTACCTCGACCCCATGTTTCCGCCCCGTAGCAAGAGCGCTCGGGTAAAGAAAGACATGTTCCTGTTGCAAGGCCTGCTGGGACATGCAGAAAGCCAACCCGAATTATTAGATGCGGCCTTGAACCTGGCGGTCAGCAGAGTCGTGGTAAAGCGCGGGAAACTGTCACCCGCACTGGACCCGCGCGCGCCGGATATCAGCTACGGGGGACGCAGCAGTCGTTATGACGTCTATCTCACCCAAGCCCACAAATCGTGAGATATCCACAAAAATATCGAGTTCACTCAAAAAGATTAGTTAAAAAAATCAGAGCATGTTGATGGAACTGACTAAACGTATGGGTAATTCGTCCGCGAATGGTCGCAAGAAAAGTAGGGTGGAGGGACTTCACCGGGAAAGTTTCCGGTGGCGGGAGCGGTCGGTTAAAGTAGTCGCTCCAGAATTTCTTCATAGATGGCGGACAATTGGTCCAGTTCCTGGATATTCGTGCGTTCGTTTATCTTGTGAATGGTTGCGTTAACCGGTCCCAACTCCACCAGTTCTGCTCCTGTTGGTACGATAAAACGCCCGTCTGAGGTACCACCAGACGTAGATCTTTGTGGGGCCTTGCCGGTAATGCGCTCGATACTCTCACAGACCAGGTCGATGAGTTTCCCGGATGCCGTCAGGAAGGGTTGTCCGGATAACTGCCAGACGATGTCGTAGTCGAATTTGTTCTGGTTCAGACCATGCTCATCCAGGCATGCCGCGACGCGTGCTTTTATGCCATCGGCATCGAGCTCTGTAGAAAACCGCAGATTAAACTCCACCTCCATGAGCTCTGGAATCACGTTATTGGCGCCGCAGCCAGCCTTGACAGTCGATATTTGAAAGCTGGTGGGCGGGAATGAGGCATTGCCCACGTCCCATCGCATCGCCGCCAGTGCGCTCAATGCGGGCATGCCCTGGTGAATGGGGTTGGCAGCCAGTTGAGGATAGGCGACGTGACCCTGTACACCGCGTATTTTCAGCCTGGCGTTGAGTGAGCCACGGCGTCCAATCTTGATGGTGTCGCCAACGGTCTCAACGCTGCTGGGCTCACCCACCACGCAGTAATCGATCTTGATCTCTCGTGCCTGTAGCGCATCCATCACCGCCCTGGTACCGTCCACGGCTACGCCTTCTTCATCGCTGGTAAGCAGGAAGGCGAGGCGGCCCTTTAAGGCACGCTTAGCAAGTACGCGTTCGGCAGCCGTGACCATCGCTGCCAGGGAACTCTTCATATCGGCGGCGCCGCGACCCCAAAGGTAGTGCTCGTGTTCGGTGGGCGTAAACGGGTCGAAGCGCCATTCGTCGATCGGTCCCGGTGGCACCACGTCGGTATGCCCTGCGAACACCAACAGAGGACCATCGCCTGCAGTGACCGCCCACAGGTTGGAAACATCTCCGAATGGCAGGAATTCCACTTCAAAATCCATGGCGCCGAGTCTGCTGGCTATCAGCTGCAGGCAGCCACCATCTTCGGGTGTAATCGATGGCAGAGCGATGAGTTGTTTCGCCAGATCGAGAGTAAGGGACATTTTGTTCCTGATTTTCTAGTTATGACTGTGCAGGTCCTGGTTAAGCTGGCTGGTAGTTTTCAGGGGTATGCATTCGACCGTGCCGGAGAGAGAGTTGCGTCGATAGAGAAGATTTCCCTGGCCACCAAGTTCTTTGGCCTTGACCGTTTTTTGCAATTCACCGTTGGCATCGAGCAATCTGACCTTAGTCCCTGCAGTGACATAGAGTCCGGCCTCGATGATGCACCCATCGGCAAGGGGAAATCCTATGCCTGCATTGGCGCCGATGAGGCAATTCCTGCCGACGGATATAATTTCCTTGCCGCCGCCGGAGAGCGTGCCCATGGTACTGCAGCCACCGCCCAGATCGCTGTTTGCTCCCACCATTACTCCCGCCGAGATACGGCCTTCGATCATGGCGGGACCCTCGGTGCCGGCATTAAAATTGACGAACCCTTCATGCATGATGGTGGTGCCTTCACCGAGATAAGCTCCCAGCCGCACCCTGGCTGTGTGAGCAATGCGGACACCCGCGGGCACGACATAGGCCGTCATCCGGGGAAATTTATCCACAGACATGATTTCCAGGTTAAGACCTTGCAGGCGCGCCTCAAGTTGCCGACCGGGCAGGTCGATCAAGTCGATGGCGCCTTGATTGGTCCAGGCGATGTTAACGAGAGTACTAAACAGCCCCTCGAGATTCAGGGAATTCGGCTTGGCGAGTCGGTGGGACAGCAGGTGCAGCTTCAGGTAGGCTTCGGCAATGGACGCAGGCGCTGAATCGCTGCCGAGAAGACAGACGATGACTAACTGGGGGCCGGCAGCAAGACGCTCCAGCAAATCGGCGGTAGCGGTTTGGTCACTATCGCGCAGTGCCTGCACTAACTGCGGGCGGACTTTACTATCGAGTTCGACACAGTAGTTGGACCCGGTTTCCAGTCCGCAGCAGTTCATCACCGGATCTGTAAGCGACCGTGCCGGAAAAATTTCTGGTTGCGGATAATAGACCTCGATGATCTCGCCACTGGAATTGGTCGTTGCCAGGCCAAGGCCAAAACCGAGTGCTGATCTTTCACTCATGATTAATTCCCTTTAGCTGGTTCTTGCGCAAATACTTCATGCAATCTTTGTTCATTGAATCCCAGTACCCAGATGGAATCTGTCTGTATCAATGGGCGTTTGATGATCGAGGGTAGTCGCTGCATTAACTCGATGGCAGATTCTGTGTCCAGTGAACTTTTGTCCCCATCCGATAACTTGCGCCAGGTTGTGCCTCGAGTGTTTATCAGTTCCTTCCAGCTAAAATGTTCGAGGAATTGTCTTAGCAAATCGTCAGGGCAGCCGGCCTTTTTATAGTCGTAAAATTCAAACTCAAGGCGGTGTGCGGTCAACCATTTTCTGGTTTTCCTGATCGTATCACAGTTGGGTATGCCAAAGAGTCTAATCATGTAATGCCTGTTTGCGTGATGATTTCATCTCGGGAATCTCAGGCAGCGAGCAGCGCTTCCAGCTGTAATTTTACATCTTCGAGCAAGGTATCGACTGCCGCTTTATCAGTAATGGGTTGGCCGTGGGCGTCGGTCACAAAAAATAAATCTTCCACTCTCTCGCCCAAGGTGGTAATGCGGGCGTCTTTCAGGTGAATGCCGTTGTCGGCAAATATTTTGCCAACAACGGCAAGTATTCCAGGTTGGTCGGGACAGTTTATCTCCAGGGTTGAATAGCTCTTGTCTGCGGTATTGATCAGGTTCGCTTCCACGCGCTGGCCAAAGTACTTCTCCTTGCGCGTGCGGCGAAAGCGGGCCGGTTGCGGCGGTTTGTTGCCAGCCGTGAGCGACTCGATCAGGGCCGATTTGACTTCCGCCAGGCGCCTCGGGTTACGACCGATGGGGCGGCCGGTGTTTTCGAGCACAGTGAAAGTATCCAGGCAATAACCATTGGCCGATGTAAAAATTCTGGCTCCGAATATATTCAGATGGAGTCGTTCCAGTGCGGCGGTGGTGTTGGCAAAAATAAAATCACTGTTGGTGGTGTAAATAAAAATCTGGGTTGCACCTTCCACCGTGTTTTCAGAAATTTCCTTTATCGAAACCAGGGGGCCCTCATCCGCGAAATTGATTATCGCTTCCGTATGCCAGCTTATATTGGCGGCAGATTCCCTGACGAAGTATTCGTCATCTGCCGTCGACCAGATGTCAGCAATTTGATGAGAATCGAAGCCATGATCGATCAGCTTGCGTAGAGCGGTTTCTTTCTTGTCTGCTATGCGTTCTGCCCTCGCAACCGGGTTTTCCAGTCCCAGGCGCAGTGCCCGCTTGGTGTTCAGGTAGAGTTGGCGCAGCAAGGTGGCGCGCCAGCTATTCCACAATTCTGGATTGGTCGCCCTGATATCGGCAACAGTCATCGCATATAGATAGTCCAGATGCAGCTTGTCGCCCATGATCCTGGCGAAATCGTGAATAATTTCCGGATCACTGATATCCGTGCGCTGGGCAGTCATTGACATTAGCAAATGTTTCTCTACCAGCCAGCAAACCAGTTTGCTGTCCCAGCTACTGAGGCGATGCCTTTCGCAGAAAGCCGCTGCATCTGCCATGCCGAGGGTTGAATGATCCCCACCGCGACCCTTGGCTATGTCGTGGTACAGACCTGCAATGTAGAGCAATTCAATCTTCGGTAAATTGCGCGCGATGTGCGCCGCTACGGGAAAATTTTCTTCGGCATCGGCGAGCAGAAACCGTCGCATATTTTCGATTACCTGCAGTGTATGTGCGTCGACGGTATATATATGAAAGAGATCATGCTGCATCTGCCCGCTGATCTGTCCAAATTCCGGCAGGTAACGGCCCAAGATGCCGTACCTCGACATGCGTCGAAGTTGCAGGGTGACTTTGTGGGGGGAGCGAATCAGGTCCATAAACAATGCCACATTACGTATATCATGGCGATATTCATCATCTATAAGGCGTCGGTTGTCCCGCAAGAGTCGTATCGTGGATGCCCTGATGCCTTCGATGTCAGGGCGTTGCGCCATCAGCACGAAAATTTCCAACAGGGCGAAGGGGCAGCGCTCGAACACATTCGCGGAAAGCACTTCGATATAACCGTTGCGAATCTGAAACCGATTATTGATAGGCTCGATTTTTTCTTTTTCACCCTCGCGCAGAATGGCCTCATCGAGATGCTGTAACAGGACATCGTTGAGAGCTCGCAGATTCGCCACCACCCGGTAATATTGCTTCATCAATTTTTCGACGCCGAGGCTCTTTTCGTCATCATCGTAATTGAACAGTTTCGCGAGTTCTCGTTGGGAGTCGAACAGCAAACGATCTTCACGGCGACCCTCGAGCAGGTGTAAGCCATAGCGTAACTTCCAGAGGAATTGCTGGCCCTTGTTAAGCATGGTTTCTTCAGAATCTTTAAGAAATCCCAGTTTCACCAGGTCTTTGAATGAACTTGAGCCGAAGTGGCGTTGTGCAACCCAGGCGATGGTCTGAATATCCCGCAGCCCGCCAGGCGAGTTTTTAAGATTCGGTTCCAGGGCATGGTCGATATTATGGTATTTCTGGTGCCGACGAATCTGCTCATCCCATTTCGCTCTGAGGAATTTTTTTGTCGGCCACACTCGCCGGTCCGCGTTGCGTTGGTACATCTCGATTTGCAGATCGGCCGGCCCGATGATGGTTCGTGATTCCATCAGCGCGGTAGCGATGGTGATATCGCCGACGGCTTCCTGTTTGCACTGTTTGATGGACCTGACACTCTGGCCTATTTCCAGGCCGATATCCCACAGCAGCATGGTAAAGGCACTGATGCAGCTTCTGTATTTTAGGTTTCTGTTCCTGCGCGTCAGTATCAGGATGTCGATGTCGGAGCGGGGCAGCAGTTCTCCCCGTCCGTATCCCCCAACCGCCACCAGGGAAATATCTTTAGCGTCGGGCCATTGTTGTTGCAGCCAGGCCAGTCGAAGGATCTGGTCGATCACCCAGGCCCTGCCCCGGACGATGTCGGTAATATTAAGGTTTTGCCTGTAGCGTGTATCCAGAATGGCGCTGGCCTTTTGGATCGCTTCTCGGTATAGCGGAATTGTATTGCTGGAGCTTGTCAGACGGTTTTGCAGATCTTTGAAATTCAGCAGGGAAATTTCTCCCTGCAGCTCACTGGCGACAGGGGAGTCGTCGGTGGTAGGCTTCAATAGGCTCACAGCTGTTCATCGGAGCGAAGGGTAAGTATTTCACAGCCATCGCTGTTGACTGCCAGGGTATGTTCCCACTGGGCGGAAAGCCTGCGATCCTTGGTGGTGACAGTCCATCCGTCCTGATTCGACAGCTTAGTATAGCGGGACCCGGCATTGAGCATGGGTTCGATGGTAAAAGTCATGCCTGCTTCGATGCGGGTGCCGGTATTGGGCTTGCCGTAATGTAGCACCTGTGGCTCCTCGTGGAATATCCTGCCGATGCCATGGCCACAATACTCTCGCACGATGGAGTAGTTGTGGGCCTCGCCGTGTTGCTGGATGACATGGCCGATATCGCCCAGGGTAATACCAGGTTTTACCAGGTCGATCGCCTTGTACAGGCATTCCTGGGTGATTCTGATCAGCCGTTGTGCGTGGGCTGGAACCTCGCCGATAGCAAACATCTTGCTGGAATCACCGTGAAAACCGTCCTTGATCACCGTGACATCGATATTGATGATGTCCCCGGATTTCAAGATCTTGCTATCGCTGGGTATGCCGTGACAGATGACCTGGTTTACCGAGGTGCAGATAGACTTGGGGAATCCGTTGTAGTTGAGCGGGGCGGGGATAGCCTGCTGCTGTTCGACGATATACTGGTGACAGAGACGATCCAGTTCACCGGTACTGACACCCTCGTGCACATGGGGGCCGATCATTTCTAACACCTCGGCGGCCAACTTGCCGGCGACGCGCATTTTTACGATATCTTCGGTGGATTTGAGTTGAATAGTCATGGTGGTTCGGTGCAGGGTTTGACAAAAGCTGGCTATTGTAAAACAGCCACTGCTTTTATAACAGATTATCGGCCTCGATAGGCCACCGGTCCTGCCGTTTCCGCCCTGGTGACAATCCCCGCATGGCTTTAACTGTGCCCTGGATTGTGGTATAAAGCGGCGCGCTTTTGCAGCAGATGTAAATCTGCCCATTTAGCGCAATGTAAACCAACTAACTTTTAACCTAACGTCACACATACACCGTCACATGTGTTCTGGGTGCCCCGCCGATGATTTCTATCAGCAGGGTTGATCCATGGGGTGTATGGAGGCCTAACCCGAACCGAAGGATACAACATGAGCGTAAGCATGAAAGAAATGCTCCGTGCAGGAGTGCATTTCGGCCACCAGTGTCGCTACTGGAACCCCAAAATGGAGCAATATATCTTTGGCTCCAGAAATAAAATCCATATTATCAACCTCGAATATACCCTCCCCGCGCTGAATTCAGCCCTGGATGCAGTCACCGAGCTGGCCGACAAGAAGAAGAAAATCTTGTTTGTTGGCACCAAGCGTGCTGCTTCAAAATTGGTGCGGCAGGAGGCGGAACGAGCAGGTATGCCCTACGTAAACCATCGCTGGCTGGGCGGCATGCTTACCAATTACAAGACTATTCGTGGCTCCATCAAGCGCCTGAAAGAGCTGGAGACCCAGGAAGCGGATGGTACCTTCAATAACCTGACCAAGAAAGAAGCGCTCATGCTGACCCGTGCCAAGGCGAAGCTCGAGCGCAGTATTGGTGGTATTAAGGATATGGGTGGCCTGCCCGATGCTCTCTTCATCATCGATGTTGATCACGAGCGCATCGCAGTAACAGAAGCAAATAATTTGAAGATCCCGGTTATCGGCGTGGTGGACACCAATAGCAACCCCGACGGTGTCGATTTCGTCATCCCTGGCAACGACGATGCCATCAGGGCGATACTGCTATATACCACCGCAATCGCAGACGCCTGCCTGCTAGGCCGCGCTCGCAGCGAACCTGCTGCTGGCGATAGCGAGTTCGTGGAAATTGAAGATCAGGAGGCAGAGGCTCCAGCGGAAGTCACCGTGGAAGCAGACTTAACAGACCCGGCTCCAGTAACTGAAGCTTATGCTGCGCCGGTAGCTGCAAGCGCGGATGCGGAGCCTGAAATCGAGGTGGTGCCAGCGGCAGCGGAGCAATCCGAGCCGGAGCCAGTAGCATCAGAACCTGCTGAAGTTGCAGCCACTACGGCGGTAGGGGAAACTGTAGTAGAAAAAGCGCCAGCAGCCGCGGCTGAAAAAACTCCTGCAGCTGAAAAAACTCCTGCGGCTGCAAAAGCAGAGGTAGCGAAGAAGGCGCCAGCAGCCAAAAAAGCGCCTGCCAAGAAGAAGGTTGCAGCCAAGAAAAAGGTCGTAGCCAAGAAAAAAGCGCCGGCCAAGAAGAAGCCTGTAGCGGCCGACGACAAAGCCAGTGAAGACTCCTAAAGCAGCCGCAGTTAAGACTCGATCTGGGGTACAGTAAGGGGCGCATAGCCCCTTTCTTACAGCTAATTTTAACGAAGGCATTCGCGCTTCGAGACACAGTGAGCGACTAGCTCAAAGAATTCAAGAAAGAGGCAACAAATATGGCAGATATTACAGCGAGCATGGTAAAGGAATTGCGTCAAAGAACCGGCTTGGGAATGATGGATTGCAAGCGAGCATTGAACGACGCTAGCGGGGACATCGAGCAGGCTATCGGAGATTTACGCAAGTCCAGCGGTGTCAAGGCGGCGAAGAAAGCCAGTCGTGTCGCCGCGGAAGGCGTGGTAATGACCCGGATTGCTGAAGATGGCAATTACGGTGTGGTCATAGAAGTTAATAGCGAGACGGATTTTGCGGCGCGGGATGATAATTTCCTCGACTTCGCCAACCAGGCTCTGGACCAGGCCTTCATGGATCCTGATGCCGATGTCGAAACATTGCTGAGCGCGGGTCTTGAAGATGCGCGAGAGGCACTGGTACAGAAGATCGGTGAGAACATCAATGTGCGCAGGGTGCAACGACTGAAGTTTGGTGATGCGAACCAGGGTATCGTTGAGAGTTACGTGCATAGTAATAAGCGGATCGCGGTATTGATTGCCTTGCAGGGTGGCGACGAATCCCTGGCCAGGGATATAGCGATGCATGTCGCAGCGGTTAATCCGATGGTGGTTCGTGCCGAAGACGTGCCCAAGGATGTTTTAGCCAGTGAAACTGAAATATACTCTGCGCAGGCTCGAGCCAGTGGCAAGCCGGAAGAGATCGTTGAAAAAATGATCAGTGGCCGGCTGGGAAAATTTATCGCAGAAATCAGCTTGCTGGAACAGCCCTTCGTGAAAGAGCCGGACATCACCATCTCTGCCCTGCTGACTGAAGCGGGGGCAGATGTCGTCAGTTTCGTGCGCTACGAAGTCGGTGAAGGTATCGACAAGAAAGAGGTCGATTTTGCGGATGAAGTAGCAGCTCAGGCACAGGGATCGTAACGGCAAGAGAAGCAGGCTCGGGTAGACAAAAAAGTAGCATCGGTACAGCCAGAAATCTGACCAAACGGGAAGCTAATGCCCAAACAGAATCGAAAGTATCAACGCATACTGCTGAAACTTAGTGGTGAGGCCCTCACCGGCGAAGCGGATTTCGGTATCGATCCCAAGGTATTGGATCGAATGGCAGTCGAGGTTGGGCAGTTGGTGGGCCTGGGGATTCAAATTGGTATGGTCATCGGCGGTGGTAATTTATTTCGTGGTGCCGCCTTGCATTCGGCTGGCATGGAGCGTGTCACCGGCGATCACATGGGCATGCTGGCCACGGTAATGAACGCATTGGCAATGCGTGACGCCCTCGAACGTGCCAACATACCTACGCGAGTAATGTCGGCAATCCCTATGAGTGGCGTGGTCGAACACTACGACCGGCGCACCGCGATCCGGCATCTGCGGGCCGGCGATGTCGTCATCTTCTCGGCGGGAACCGGCAATCCATTCTTCACCACAGACACGGCTGCCTGTCTGCGAGGCATCGAGATCGATGCCGACTTGATTCTCAAGGCGACCAAGGTCGATGGGGTGTATTCTGCAGACCCGGTAACGAATCCCGATGCCATAAAATTCGATAAACTCAGCTATGACGATATCATCGAGAAGAAGCTGGGTGTCATGGATCTGACTGCAATTTGCCTGAGTCGGGATCACAAGATTCCAATCAAGGTATTCAACATGGGCAAGCCCGGTGCCCTACTCGATAATGTCATGGGCAGACCCGACGGTACCCTGATTGAATAGGGTCTGAATTGCCTAAGCTCATGAACTACAGCTAGGCAGGTGAAGGAGTACAAAAATGGTAAATGAAATAATCGCCGATGCCGAAGAACGTATGCAAAAAAGCGTGGCATCCTTAGAAGACGCCCTTAAAAAAATTCGCACGGGAAGAGCCCACCCAAGTATTCTCGACAGCATCATGGTGCCGTACTATGGTAACGATACGCCACTGGCGCAACTTGCCAACGTCAATGTGGAAGAAGGGCGCTCTCTGCTGATCTCACCCTGGGAGAAGGCCCTGATCGGTGATATCGAGAAGGCGATATTAAAGTCAGACCTGGGGCTGAATCCTGCCAATAATGGTGACACAATTCGAGTGCCCATGCCGGTATTGACAGAAGAAACCAGGAAGGAATTCACCAAGCAAGCGAAGCATGAGGCCGAAAACGCACGAGTGGCAATTCGCAATATTCGGCGCGATGCAAATTCCGATTTCAAGGAACTGGGGAAGGAAAAGGAAATCGGTGAAGACGAGCAGCACCGGGCCGAAGAACTCGTGCAAAAACTGACCGATAAATATATCGCCGTAATCGAGTCCACCTATCACACTAAAGAGACCGACCTGTTGTCCTTTTAGGGTGTTTCAGACCATATGGTCGATTTTGCGCTCTTCTCTGGCACTCCCCGGGAGCGAAATTGGCTGTGACCAGAGAGCCGAGACTGTGCAATTAGTCGGCATGGTAGTAAAGAGTTTGAAGCAATGACAGTTGATCCTGAAACGAAATTACCCGAGCACATTGCGATTATCATGGATGGTAACAGCCGCTGGGCGAAGTCCCGCGGCTTGCCTACCAAGTCCGGACACCGGCACGGTGCAGAGGCAGCCAGGAAAATTGTCAATTCCTGCGTCGATCGAAACATCAAGTACCTTACGCTGTTCGCCTTCAGCAGTGAAAATTGGCTGCGACCTATCAAGGAGGTACAAGGCTTACTGGCTCTGTTCCTCACGGTCCTCAAGCGCAAGGAAATAAATCAGTTACACAAGAATAATGTGCGCCTGCGGTTTATCGGTAATCGCTCCGGCTTCTCGGAAAAATTGCAGGTCAATATGGGCGAAGTCGAGGAGCTAACAAAAAATAACACGGGCACTACCGTAATCGCCGCTGCCAATTATGGTGGACGCTGGGATATCACCCATGCGGCTAAAAATATTGCCCGCGACATCGAACAGGGCAGGCTTAGCAGTGCTGAAATCGATCTGAAATTAATGCAAGGTTATATGAGTACTAACGAGTATCCGGACCCTGACTTGTGTATTCGTACCGGTGGCGAGCACCGGGTAAGCAACTTCTTGCTGTGGCAATTTGCCTATACGGAGCTCTACTTCACAGACTGTTACTGGCCGGATTTCAACGACAGTGAACTTCAGTGCGCACTGGATAGCTATATCAACCGCCAACGTCGTTACGGTGGTCATCAAGAAGATAACCGGGCGGAGGGCACTGGGGGTGCTTAAACAGCGCATTGTCACCGCCGTTCTGTTGTTGGCAGGCTTGATTGCCACCACTACCTTGTTGTCCTCTTTTGGCTTTGCCCTGTTCGTGTCAGCCACCGTGATGCTGGCTGCCTGGGAATGGTGTGGCCTTATCGGCCTGGGTGACAATATGTCCCGAGCGGGCTACCTGGCGACTATCGCGGCGGTGCTTGCGGGATTGTTTCTGGCATTGAACATCTCTGAAGATGGGTTGGCAATTAATCAATATCGAGTGGCCGTAATACTGGGGCTGGGCACATTATTCTGGTTGCTTTCCCTGATCATATTAATCACTTATCCAGCCAACAAATCGGGGTGGAACGACCAGTCGAAAATAGCGAGTATGGGCCTGTTTGCGCTGATTCCAATATGGGCAGCTGTGATCCAGTTAAAATACTTGATGCCTTCCGGTGTTTTGGTCATTGCCTTAATCATCCTCGTTGCTGCAGTTGATGTCGGCGGGTATTTCGTCGGCACCCGCTTCGGTCGCCGTCGGCTTGCTCCAGAGCTGAGTCCGAGTAAGTCCTGGGAAGGCGTATGGGGTGGCCTCGGGGTGTGCCTGTTAGTCGGAATCGGCATGATCTGGGCAGCGCACACTTACATAGAGATCCTCGAGTCCTGGCAATTCATTGCCCTGCTTATGCTGATCCTGCTGACGACTTTCTTCAGCATTATCGGAGACCTGTTAGAGAGCATATTGAAGCGCAATCGAAATGTGAAAGATAGCGGCGGCATCTTGCCTGGTCATGGTGGACTATTGGATCGGATCGATGGATTGATGGCCGCGGCTCCGATCTATACCCTGCTAGTGATGTTCGTTTTTGACGGTAGCAGCTAAACCGATGACCGCGACCCATAATATAACCATCCTCGGCTCGACCGGCTCCGTCGGGCAGAACACCCTCGCTGTGATCGAAGCGCACCCGGCCTATAACGTTTATGCCTTGACGGCGCACCGTAACATCGGTCTGTTGCTGACCCAGTGCCGGCAGCATTCCCCCAGCTTTGCCGTCGTCACCGACCCTGAATCTGCGGATCTTTTCTATGCACTATTACAGGAAACCGATTGCGACACCGAGTTATTGCGGGGCGATGACGCCCTGGCCCAGGTCGCCAGTTCCGAGCAAGTAGATACCGTGATGGCTGCGATTGTCGGCTCCGTGGGCTTACAGCCAACTCTGGCGGCGGTGACAAGCGGTAAGCGCGTGTTACTTGCTAACAAGGAGTCTCTGGTCATGAGTGGCGATCTATTCATGGCCGCCGCCGCTGAGTCCGGCGCAGTCATTCTGCCTATAGACAGTGAACATAATGCGATCTACCAGTGCCTGCCTAGCTCCGAGAATGGGGTGAATCCCTCGCAGAACAACCATGTCCAAAAGATTATCCTGACCGCCTCGGGGGGACCCTTCCTCGGCCTGCCTGTGGCGCAGTTCGCGGACATTACTCCGGAGCAGGCATGTAAACATCCGAAATGGCGCATGGGGCGAAAAATTTCAGTCGATTCCGCTACCATGATGAACAAGGGGCTCGAAGTCATCGAGGCCTGCTACCTGTTTGCACTGGAACCAGCGCAGGTTGAAGTCCTTATTCATCCTCAGAGTATCGTGCACTCCATGGTGTATTACCGCGATGGTTCGGTGCTGGCGCAGATGGCGAATCCCGACATGCGGATTCCCATCGCCTATGGCCTGGCCTGGCCTCAACGGATCGAATCCGGGGCCAGGCTGCTCGACCTCACCGCAAATCAGCCGCTGCAGTTCCTGCAACCGGATCTGGAGCGATTCCCCTGTCTGCGCCTGGGTATGGAAGCCGCACAGCAGCAAGGGACCATGCCCCTGGTCCTCAATGCCGCCAATGAGGTTGCAGTGGCAGCATTTCTGGAGAAGAAAATCGGCTTTTCACGGATCCCATTAATTATTGAAGCAGTAATGACGAAAATACCTTGTGAAGCGGCGTCCACCCTCGCTATCATTCGAGATACTGGCGAAATTGCTAGAAACCTTGCTAAGGAACTGATATTAAAGGATTTCTGTTGATTTTCCCGATTCCGATCCGGATTCACTGAGGATTTACCGGCTAATGACGATGTTAATGAATTTTTTTATAAGCCTGCTGGCATTGATTGTCACCTTGGGCATCCTGGTGACCGTGCATGAATTTGGCCATTTCTGGGTCGCCAGACGCTGTGGTGTAAAGGTCTTACGCTTCTCGATCGGATTTGGTAAGGCGGTTAAAACCTGGATAGGCAAGGACGGTGTTGAATATGTCCTCGCGCCGATTCCCCTCGGTGGCTATGTGAAAATGCTGGGCCAGGAGGACACCTCGAGCACAGCAGGCGATGTGCCGCTCAGTCAACGACATCTTTCCTTCGCGTACAAACCGTTGTGGCAACGCATGGCCATCGTTGCGGCGGGACCCATAGCGAATTTCCTGCTGGCTATATTCGTGTTCTGGATAATCTACGTTAGCTATGGTATTAACGGCATCGCCCCAGTCATCAACGGGGTGGTTGAGGAATCTCCAGCCTATGTGGCCGGCTTGCGAACCGGCGATGAAATCCTCGCCGTCGATGGTGAGGAAACCATCATCTGGCAACAGGTCACCATGCAATTACTGGCGAGGCTGGGCGAGACCGGAAATCTGGTGTTCACCATCGATCCGGTCGACTCCAATAGCTTGCGCGATGTTTCCATCCCGGTGATCAGTTGGATGGGTGATGAAACCGAACCCAATCCGGTATCCAGCCTTGGTATTGTACTGATCGAAATTCCCGCGATTATCGCTGGCGTCGTCGCCGAGGGCCGCGCGGAATCCGGTGGCCTGCTGGCAGGCGATGAAATCGTATCCGTCAATGGCAGGGCCATCCGCGGCTGGACTCATTGGGTAGAAGTTATTAGATCTAACCCGGAACTAGAATTGGACACCGTGGTCCAACGGGAAGGAATAAAGACGGCGATCGTGCTGCGACCGGCGACGAAAACTCTGGAAGATGGTTCCGTGATTGGCAGTATCGGGGCCTACGTGCAGGAAACCAGTTTCTCTGAATTAGTGCCGCCGGAGATGCAACGGGAAGTCAGTTATAACCCGATCTCGGCGATTCAACCGGCACTGCAAGAGACCTGGGATAAGTCGGTCTTTATTCTGACCGCGGTGAAGAAAATGGTGGTCGGCCTGATTTCTGTAAAGAACATCAACGGGCCGATAACAATTGCACAGATAGCGGGGCAGACAGCTTCCTACGGTATCGATGTCTATCTGGGATTCCTGGCCTTGTTGAGTATTTCGCTTGGAGTTTTAAACTTGTTGCCGATACCCATCCTCGATGGAGGGCACCTGATGTACTACATGATCGAAGCCGTGACCAGGCGTCCGGTGCCTGAACGAATTCAGGCCTGGGGTCTGCAGCTCGGCTTGTTACTGATATCAGGAATCATGGTGCTAGCCGTATACAACGATGTGAGTCGATTACTCTAAAAATATAATTTATCGACCTCACGAATATTAACCTAAAAGCCCGCCGCTAAATCGAAACAATCAGAGACCCCCTAGTTTGAGAATTTCACTAATGAAAAAAACAGCTTTTTGTTTGCTGTTGGCAGTCGGGTGTTCCAACTCCCTCAAGGCGCAGGATTTCATAATCGCCGACATTATAGTCGATGGTTATCAGCGTATTTCGCCTGGCATAATTTATAACCTGCTACCGGTGGGCATCGGTGATGAGGTGGTGGCGACGACAGCGGCGGAAATTATCCGTGCGCTTGCGAGTTCCGAGTATTTTGACGAAATCGAAGTAGCGCGGGAAGGCAATATCCTCGTCGTTACGGTGCTGGAAAGACCCTCGGTCGCTTCGATCGAAATCGAAGGCAACAGCGTACTCGAGACCGAAGACATCATCGATAATATGGCCAGCGCCGATATCGCAGAGGGTCAGATTTTTACCCGCGCTGCCTTGGAACTCATCAGGCAGGGAATACAGGATGTCTACTCTTCTCGAGGCCGTTACGGTGCCGCAGTAGACATTGAGATTGAAGAGTTGCCCCGCAACCGGGTGGCAATCAGCCTGACTATCAACGAGGGAGAAGAATCGAGAATTCGTCACATTAACATTGTCGGCAATACTGCTTTCGAGGAAGAGGAACTGCTGGGACTGTTCGAATTGGGAACCAAGCCCTGGTGGTTGTTCATGAGCAGGAAGGACAGGTATTCGAGGGAACAATTCTCCGGTGACCTGGAACGACTTGAATCTTTCTATCTCGATAACGGCTACGTGGAGTTCAATATCGATTCCACTCCCATCGCTATTACGCCAGACCAGAAAGAAGTTTATATCACGGTGAACGTCAACGAGGGAGCCTTGTACGTCATCAATGAAGTGGATCTGGCGGGAGACCTGGTCGATGCGGAAGCCCTGCTGCGCGCGGCTGTATTCGTCAGGTCCGGGCAGATTTACTCCCAGGGCCTGGTAACCGGCACCGAGGAGATCATGGTGCAGTTCCTGGGAAATCTGGGCTACGCATTCGCCGAGGCCACCGGCGTGCCGGAGGTGAACGAGGAAGATCAGACCGTCGACGTGACATTCTTTATCCAGCCCGGCAATCGAACCTACGTAAATCGAATTAATTTCAGTGGCAATATTTCTACAGCCGACGATGTGCTGCGCCGGGAGATGCGACAACTTGAGAGTGCACCTGCTTCCAGTTTGCAAATCGAGCAATCCAAGGTAAGGCTGGAACGGCTCGGTTATTTCGAGACGGTAGAAGTCGAGACCGCAGAAGTCTCAGGCACCGAAGATCAGATTGACGTCAACTACGATGTGCTGGAACAGAATTTTGGCGCCATCAGTTTTCAACTTGGCACCGGTGGTGGTGGCGATATCTTCATCAGTTCCAGCTTGCAGGCGCAAAATTTTCTGGGCACAGGTCGCACCGTCTCTGTTGGCATTAACAAGAGTCGCTTTCAATCGGGATTGAATTTTCAATACCTCGATCCCTACTTTACGCAGGACGGGGTGAGTCGTGGGTTTACTTTGTTCGCGCGCGCATTTGATTCACCTTTCAATGTGTCGAATTTCAATACCACCTCCTTCGGTGGTTCACTACGTTTTAGTTATCCACTCAGTGAAATCGAACTGCTGGGTTTCGATATTGGCTATACCCACACGGAATTAAGCGCCGGTATGGGTTCGGTGCAGGAGATTGCCTCCAGCCCGACGTTTTTTGAAGGTGTGGACCGATATCTCATTACCCGTGCCAATAGCAATGTATTTGGCGGCCCGATTACGGACGCCGTCACTCGTCCGGTGTCCGAACTCACTCCGGAGCAACTTCAACAAAATCCCAACAAGGGCTTTGTCGATAAATTTGGCGATACTTTCGATAATTTCACCATCACCGGCAACTGGTTTCGTAACACCTTAAATCGAGGCCAGCTGGCAAATGATGGTTTCTTGCATAATCTTGGCATGGAGATAACCCTGCCAGGCAGTGACCTGGAATATGTCAGGATTAGCTACAACGGTCAGTTTTACTGGCCGATTTCCAGAGATCGCACATGGACCGTGGGTCTGCGCACCAACTTAGGCTATGGCATCGGCTATGGCGACACCGGTGAGTTGCCTTTCTTTAATAATTTCTTCGCCGGCGGATTGAGTGCGGCGGGTGTGGTCCGTGGCTATGAGGAAAATAGCCTGGGACCGCAAAGTTCCCCCGGTGCCGCCTATTTGTTGGAAAGGGGTGTGACGCTATTGCGGGATGAGGACGGTGAAATACTCACTCGAGAGGATGGATCGGCGGCTGGCTTCAATAACGACGCGGCATATTTGACCAACCTTACCGACCTGGATACCGGCGAAGATTTGCGTCTGTCGGTTCAAAATTTCTATCTGGACAAGGATTATGACAGTTTTGGTGGTAATATACTGGCTACAGCGACACTGGAACTGCTATTCCCCGTACCGTTCATCCCAGATTCAAGTCGAGTGAGATCGGCTTTTTTTATTGACGCCGGAAATGTATTTTCGTCGAACTGTACGGAAAGGCAGACACTGCTGAAGAACTGTACCGATTTCGACCTCGGTGAATTCCGGTACGCCGCAGGAATTAGCGTTACCTACCTGTCACCATTTGGCCCGCTGACTTTTTATGTAGCCAAGCCGTTTGGTAAAGAGGGGGATGATACCAAGACCTTTGATTTTACCGTCGGTCAAGGATTTTAGCCGAGTCGGTATCCGCTGTTGAAATTATTTGGAATTGTTATTTGGTGACCTCAATCAGCAACACCGTTTGAACTGGAGAATAGACGTGAAAAGAACCTATATTGCAATCGCTTGTCTGAGCCTGTTGCTGTTATCCCAGGGCGCCTTCGCTCAGGATGCCAAGATCGGGCTTTTAAACGCCCTACAAGCGCTGTTTAATTCCGATGCGGCCAAGGTGGTGCAGGAAGAACTGGAGCAGGAATTCAGCATCGATGAAGCGAGAGCGCAGGAACTTACCGAACAACTTGGCGCGCTGCAAGAGGAATATCAGCAAAACGAAGCCGTTATGTCTGAGGAAGAAATCAGGCGCATGAACTCAAATGCCCAGGACTTGCAGGTACAACTTCAGTTGATTCAGGAAAGGGTGCAGCAAGCCTTGCAGACAAAGAATCAGGAATTTCTGCAAAGCATGCAGGAAGAACTCGCTGCCGCGGTGACGGATGTTGTCGCCGAGGGTGGCTACGATCTCATCCTCAATGTCGATAGTGCGCCTTACTTTGCGCCGGTGCTGGACATTACTGCCAAGGTCACAGCAAAACTGAACGAGAGTGCACGGAGTCAAGAGTAAGCGAGAATCACTCCATCAAGGTAGTGTCAGGTGGCACACAATAAAAAATATACACTTGGTGAGCTGGCAGACCTTCTGCAGGCAGAATTGCTTGGTGAGGCCCAGCTTGAAATTACCGGGCTGGCAACCTTAGGTAGCGCCGGCCCAGGTGACTTGAGTTTTCTGAGTAATCCCGCCTATAGCGATCAACTAGCCTCCTGCAAGGCCAGCGCTGTTATCGTAGAAGAAAAATATGTGAACTGCTGCCCGCTGAACGTACTGGTTTCTTCCACGCCCTATGTCAGCTTTGCCCACGCCACCGCCTTGTTCGATCCCACTGCCACCTCTGCAGCGACTACTCACCCGACTGCTGTAATTCACGCAGATGCCAGCCTGGGCGCCGCTGTCGCGGTGGGCGCCTATGCGGTGATCGATGCCAATGTCAGCATCGCCGACGGCGTGAGAATTGGGTCCGGATGCTACATCGGTGAGGACTCTTGCCTTGGCGAAGCGTGCGTCTTGCACAGTGGCGTCAAGATCTACCACGGTGTGAGCCTGGGATCCGGTGTAATTGTTCATAGTGGTACCGTGATCGGCTCCGATGGATTCGGCTTTGCCTTCGATGGCAACAAGTCCGTCAAGTTTCACCAGTTAGGTGGCGTCGTGATTGGGGATGATGTGGAAATTGGCGCCGGCTCGACTATCGATCGAGGTGCGCTGGACGATACTGTCATAGAGCGAGGAGTAAAGCTCGACAACATGGTGCATATAGGTCACAACTGCAGGATTGGCGAGCATACTGTTATTTGTGGTTGTTCGGGGCTTGGCGGCAGCACACTGGTCGGTAAATATTGTATCTTAGGTGGCGGAGTCGGTGTTATCGGACATCTCACGATTGCCGATAGAGTACAGGTGAGCGCCAGAACTCTCATAAGCAAGACTATTTCGGAGCCGGGAATGTATTCCTCCGGCACCGGTCAGATGAAGACCGCGGAATGGAAACGCAGCATCGTCAGATTCGAGCAGCTGGATTCGATGGCGAAGAGGCTGAACGCATTAGAGAAGTCCTCTGGTAGTAGAGATTAGAAGAGAGTTCTCAATGATATTAGATGTAAATGAAATCAAGGAATACCTGCCACAGCGCTACCCTTTTCTGCTGGTGGACAGGGTGGTGGAGTTAGACTTGGGCAAGTCCATCGTCGCTTACAAGAATGTGACGGTTAACGAGCCTTTCTTCCAGGGCCATTTCCCGGATAAACCCATTATGCCCGGGGTGTTGATTATCGAGGCGCTGGCTCAGGCTGCGGGTGTGCTGGGGTTTAAGAGCCAGGAGAAGAAACCGAAAGACGGATACCTGTATTATTTTGTTGGCGCCGACGATGTGAGACTGCGGCGTCCGGTGGTGCCCGGAGATCAGCTCCGACTCGAGGCCGTGATTATTACCAACCGGCGCGGGCTCTACAAATTTTCAGCCAGGGCATCGGTTGGTGATGAACTGGTGGGAACGATGACGATATTGTGCGCCGAGAGGAAGATGGATGTCGATTGATGCCAGTGCCAGAATCGATCCCAAAGCTGAACTCAATGCAGGAGTTAGTGTTGGACCCTGGAGTATTATCGGGCCAAATGTCAGTATCGGTGCCGACACCGACATCGGATCCAATGTCGTCATCCGCTCGAACACCCGCATCGGTAGCAATAATCAAATCTATCAATTCAGTTCCATAGGTGAAGACCCGTCGGACAGGAAGTATGTAGGTGAGGAGACCTGGCTGGAGATAGGTGATAACAATATCATTCGCGAGGGTGTAACCCTGCACCGGGGCACCGGTGGCGGCGGCGGGGTAACGCGCATCGGCAGCGATAATCTGCTGATGCCCTATGTGCATGTTGCCCATGACTGCCAGATAGGGAATAACATCGTATTCGCGAATAACGTCGGCATCACCGGTCATGTTGAGGTGGCAGACTGGGTCATCCTCGGAGGCTACGTCGGCGTTAACCAATTCCTGAAAATTGGCGCCCACGCCATGGTCGGGGGTATGGCCCATATCACCAATGATATCCCTGCCTACATGATACTCAGCGGCAACCCTGCCATAATTCGGGGTGTTAATGTCATCGGCCTGGAGCGGCGTGGCTTCGACAAAAAGACGATTGCAGCGATCCGGGAAGCGTTCAAATTCGTGTACAAGCGCAAGCTGACGCTGCAGGAAGCTATCGAGCAGATAAAGGCGATAGACACAGACTGCGACGCATTACGGGTGCTTATCGATTCTCTGGAATCATCGAAGAAGGGTATCCATCGGTAACGGGTTTCAGCTGCATCCGTTGATCGCGATTCACTGCACAGTGTCCGTCGAGAGTGGATGCCGGCCGCTACAGCCTGATGGCTTTCGCGCGCCTGGGTAATCAGGCTTGCATAATCTGAGGCTCCTGCATGCCAACGCCAGGCCAATATGAGTGATATCCCGTACTTTGGCATCGTCGCTGGTGAGAGCTCAGGCGACAATCTGGGCGCTTCGCTCATCGAGGCGCTGCGCCGGCACTATCCGAACGCCGAGTTTGTCGGTATCGCCGGCCCGAAAATGCTCGAGCTTGGTTGTCGGACCCTGGCGCCGATGGAGCGCTTGTCGGTGATGGGGTTTGTGGAACCCCTGGGGCGCTTGCCAGAGCTTTTCAAGATCAAGGCACGGCTGCAAGCCGAATTTATCGCAAATCCTCCGCTGGCATTTATCGGCATCGACGCTCCGGCTTTTAACCTGCGTCTCGAAGATCCCCTACGCCGGAATTCCATTAAGACCGTGCAATATGTGAGTCCCAGCGTGTGGGCTTACGGTAAAAACCGGATTCACAAGATCAGGCAGGCCGTCGATCTCATGCTCACTCTTTTTCCATTTGAGACCGCTATCTATGATGAACATGACATCGCTGTGGAGTGTGTCGGCCATCCGCTGGCCGACAGCATCGGTTTCGAGGATAATAAGGTCCGGTCTCGGGCACAACTCGATCTCAGGGATGAAGACGAAGTGGTATGCCTGATGCCCGGATCCCGCGGCGGAGAGATCAAGCGGCTGGGACCTGTATTCTTCGCCGCCGCAGTAGAATCTTTACAACGCTGTCCGCGCCTGAGATTTCTTATTCCCTGTTCCAATGCCGCAGCGAAGATACAGATCAATGAGCTGTTAGGTGCCGCCAGTCTGTTTCCGGGTAATCAATTCATCCTTGTGGACGATTCCCACCTGGCGATCAGTGCCGCCGATTTCGTCGTGCTGGCGTCTGGAACCGCGACGCTGGAGGCGATGTTGCTGCGCCGACCCATGGTGGTTTGCTATAAACTAGGGGCACTTAGCCACGCCATTGCTTCACGAATTGTGGAAATTCCTCACATCGCCCTGCCAAACTTACTGGCTGCCAAGCGTTTGGTGCCAGAGTTTATTCAAAGTGAGGTAAGCGTCGAGCGGGTGCGTGATGAAATCGTCAGTTTCATGGCGGGACAGACCGATCATGCCATCCTCCTGGACGAATATGACCGCATCCACCGCAGCATTCGGCTGGACGCTTCGAGTCGCGCCGCCGAGGCGATTCTCAAGCTCGTGAATTTACCTGCAAGCACACAAGCGAACTAAGTCCTTGCCGTCGAACACACAATGGCTGGACCTGGGTAATACCAGCGCCATCGTCGCAGGCACCGACGAAGTAGGGCGCGGGCCCCTAGCCGGAGATGTGGTTGCCGCCGCCGTCATCTTAAACCCGAAGGTTCCGATATCGGGACTGGCCGACTCGAAAAAACTCAGCCCCAGGCAACGTCAGCGCTGCTGCACTCAGATCATGGAAAATAGCCTGGCCTATGCTGTCGCCCGAGCCTCAGTCGCGGAAATAGACAAACTCAATATACTGCAAGCCAGCTTGCTGGCGATGTGGCGCGCGGTAGAAGCCCTGGCGCTGCAACCCGAATTCGTCTATGTCGATGGCAATCGGTGCCCGCACTGGCAATACGCCTCAAAGGCCATCGTCAAAGGCGACTCGCTGGTCGCCGCCATCGCCGCCGCCTCTGTCCTCGCCAAGGTGACCCGCGATCGGGAAATGGCAGAGATGGAGGCCGATTATCCCGGCTACGGCTTCGCCCAACACAAGGGCTATCCCACCAAAATGCATCTCGCCGCGCTGGCAGCATTAGGCCCCTGCGCCATTCACCGACGCAGCTTCGCGCCGGTGGCAAGGAGGCTGGGCAACTCGAATTCGCGGATAAACGACACATAGCTTCGGTCAAGTCCCACAAGATGCACAGGGTCCATTTTGTAATCCAATTGAGTTCGCTCGATACTTCCTAAGGATTTCTCGCCATTTATCTGTCTCAGGATTGAGTAAACTTTCGTGGCAAAACAGAGTATATTTACCTATTATTCGCCACCCCCCTATTGATCTATTTGCATGCCTAAGGATTCATCAAGCAAGACGCTTTTCGCGCCCTTCGCACATCTGCGTTTACACTCCGAATTCTCCATCATCGATGGCCTGATCACGATCAAACCACTGCTGCAACGTCTGCATAAGATGCAGATGCCCGCTGTAGCGATCACCGATCTGTCGAATATGTTTGCTTTGATTAAATTTTACAGCGGCGCCAGCAAGGCCGGCTTGAAGCCTATTTGTGGCTGCGATATTCGGGTAGTTGATGAAGATCACGATGTAGTGACGCCGCTGGTTCTGTTGATTAAAGATCAAGTGGGTTACCACAATCTCACGGCGATCATCTCTGAGCTTTATACCGACAATCCCGGTCATGGTGCCATCGTTGTCAGCCGGACAAAACTTGCTGAAAAATCCGCTGGCCTGATCGCGCTATCCGGTGCCCAGTACGGCGATATCGGGGTGGCGTTATTGGCGGGAGAGATTAAACTGGCGGAGCAACGTCTGGCGCAGTGGCAGGCCATGTTTCCCGAATGTTTTTACCTGGAGTTACAAAGGTTAGATAAGCCAGATGAGGATGCGTACATCGATGCTGCCCTGGCACTGGCACGGGCATGGAATTGTCCCGTGGTGGCCAGCAACGATGTCAGGTTTCTGGATCGGGAAGATTTCGACGCCCATGAAGTTCGGGTTTGTATCAACGAGGGTCGCGCCCTGGATGATCCCAGGCGCTCGCGTAATTACACCGAACAGCAATACTTGAAGAGTACCGCCGAGATGGCAAAACTCTTCGTCGATATTCCAGAGGCGATTCAAAACGCCGGCGAAATCGCCCTGCGTTGTAGTCTGACGCTGAAACTGGGTGCGCCGAGTCTGCCCAGCTATCCGGTGCCGGAAGGTATGGGTCTGGAAGCGTATCTGTCCAGCTTGAGCAAGCAAGGGCTCGGTGATCGACTGCAGGGTTTGTTCGAAGTCGAGGCCGACCGGGAGGAGGCGCTTAAAGCTTACTGGGATCGCCTGGAAATCGAGCTGAAAATCATCAATCAGATGGGATTTTGCGGCTATTTCCTCATCGTCATGGAATTTATCCAGTGGGCCAAAGACAACGGCATCCCCGTCGGTCCCGGACGTGGCTCCGGCGCCGGTTCTATTGTCGCCTACGCCCTGGGTATTACCGATATCGACCCCCTGAAATATGACCTGCTGTTCGAGCGATTTTTAAATCCCGAACGGGTATCGATGCCGGATTTCGACGTCGACTTCTGTATGGAAGGCCGAGATAGGGTCATCCAGCATGTCGCCCAGTTATACGGTAAAGATGCGGTTGCCCAAATAATTACATTTGGCACTATGGCCGCCAAGGCAGTGGTGAGGGACGTGGCGCGGGCCCAGGGCAAGCCCTATTCTCTGGGGGACAAACTGTCGAAATTGATTCCTTTCGAGCCGGGAATGACACTGAAGAAAGCCTTCGAGATGGAACCGCAGCTGGTGGAATTTGTCGGCATCGACGACGATGCCCAGGAAATCATGGAGATGGCCTATAAGCTCGAGGGCATTACCCGTAATGTGGGCAAGCACGCCGGCGGGGTGGTTATCGCGCCGACCAAGCTGACAGATTTCACACCTCTGTACTGCGATGCAGCCGGCCATGGACTGATGACCCAGTTCGACAAGAATGATGTCGAGACCGCCGGCCTGGTGAAGTTTGACTTCCTCGGCTTGCGCACGCTGACCATCATCGACTGGGCAGTCAAGATGATCAATGCCCAGGCTGACGATGGGCAGGCGACAGTCGATATCAATACCCTGCCGCTGGATGACGAGGCGGTGTATAGATTGTTGCGGAAGGGTGAGACCACGGCGGTATTTCAACTGGAATCCCGCGGTATGAAAGATCTGATCAAGCGTCTGGTGCCCAATAGCTTTGACGATATAATCGCCTTGGTAGCCCTGTTCAGACCGGGACCGTTGCAGTCGGGCATGGTCGAGGACTTCATCGATCGCAAGCATGGCAGAACTCGGGTCGTCTATTCCCACCCCGAGTTGGAGCCGGTGCTCGCTACCACCTACGGCGTTATCCTGTACCAGGAACAGGTCATGCAGATCGCCCAGGTGTTGGCCGACTATACCCTCGGCGGTGCCGACATCCTGCGCAAGGCCATGGGCAAGAAAGATCCGGCGGAAATGGCCAAGCAACGCAGTACCTTTATGGCCGGTGCCCGGGCCCGGGATGTCGATGCCAAGGTGGCGACATCGATATTCGATCTAATGGAGAAATTTGCTGGCTACGGTTTCAATAAATCGCACTCGGCGGCCTACGCCCTGGTTTCCTATCAGACCGCCTGGTTGAAGACGCACCACCCTGCATACTTTATGGCGGCGGTGCTGTCGGCGGAAATGCAGAATACGGACAAGATTGTCACCCTGATTGACGAGTGCCGTTCGATGCAGCTGGCAATCATTCCACCGGATATCAATGCCGGTCAGTTCAATTTTGCGGTGAACCCAGGCGGTGAGATCGTATATGGCCTGGGCGCAATAAAAGGCGTGGGGGAGGGCCCGGTGGAGAGCCTGTTGCTGGCCCGGGAACAAAAGCCCTTCAGCGATCTGCTGGACTTCTGTCAGCGCGTCGACAGCAGGCACGCGAACAAGCGCACCATGGAGGCGCTGCTGCGCGCCGGTGCCCTGGACAAACTGGTCGAGGGCGACCTCGACAGCGCCCGTGCGCAGCTGACGGTGATGCTGCCCCGGGCCATGCAGGCGGCGGAACAGGCCAATCGCAACCAGGCCAGTGGCATGGATGATCTGTTTGGCAGTATCGCGCCGGTGCTTGATGCCAGGGCCGACTATATTTTTGGCAAGCAGCAGGTAAAGCCCTGGGCCGAACAGAAACGCCTGGCGGCAGAAAAAGAGGCGTTGGGGGTTTATCTCTCCGGTCACCCCATCGATGAGTTTCTGGAGGAGCTATCCCAACTCACCAGCGATCGAATCGCCAATCTTCGCCCGCAACGAGGCTCGCAATTGGTTGCCGGTTTGTTGTACAACGTCCGCACCATGCGCAGTAAGGCCGGGGATACCATCGCATTCCTTACTCTGGATGATCGCAGCGGCAGGCTCGAAGTGTCGCTCTACGCGAAAGAATATGAAAAATTCAGAGATCTGCTGAGCAAGGATGCGATACTGGTCGTGGAGTGTATTGTGAGCGTGGACGATTACACCGGTGGCAGCCGTGGTAGAGCGCGGCAGGTGATGACCCTGGACCAGGCACGGGAGCGCTGTGCGCACCGCCTGGCGCTCAGACTGAAGTTCAACAGCCTGGAGTCCGACTTTTGTCAGCACCTGGCCAAAATCCTGGCGCCATACCGGCGCCGACAAGATCGCGAAGAGCCCGTGGCCAGCGAGAGGGCGACTAACGGCGCTGACTTACTAGATGCGAGTGCCAGCGAACAGGCCAATTTCGACGGCGCAAGTAACGGCGCCTCCGCCGACGGGGCAGAGGGGGGCTCCGGTTGCACGGTGGTGGTACATTACGAACGCGCGGACTCCACAGGATGTATAATGCTGGGTCAGGACTGGGTCGTATCGCCTGCGGACGATCTGATTCAGAAGCTGCGCCTGGAGTATGGCAGGGATAAAGTTAATCTTAACTACAGGTCAGACAAGACGCTGTTGTCTCGCGAAGGTGAGCGAAGCGGATTCGATAAAGGCCACAGACATTGAATATTTTCCTGGCATTAGAGTCAGTAGATAGACTGGATCATCATGGACCCGAACTACCTTGAATTTGAACAACCCATTGCCGAGTTGGAAGCCAAGATCAGCGAGCTGAGACTCGTTGGTAGCGACAATGAGTTGAATATCAGCGATGAAATTCAGAATCTTCAAGACAAGAGCATCAAGCTCACCGAGAAGATATATTCGAACCTGTCATCCTGGCAAATTTCACAGCTAGCGAGACACCCGCTACGACCTTACACGCTGGACTATATTGAACACATATTCACCGACTTCGATGAATTGCATGGTGATCGTCTATATGCGGACGATCAGGCACTCATCGGCGGCCTTGCCAGAATCGATGATCGTCCGGTGATGGTGATTGGTCATCAGAAAGGTCGAGGCACCAAGGAAAAAGTACGGCATAATTTTGGCATGCCCAGGCCGGAGGGATACAGGAAGGCCCGCAGGCTGATCAAGCTCGCCGAACGCTACTGGTTGCCAGTATTGAGTTTTATAGATACACCTGGCGCCTATCCCGGGATGGATGCCGAAGAGAGGGGTGTCAACGAGGCTATCGCTGAAAATATGGCGATGATGTCGCGAATACGGACACCGTTGATTGCTACGGTGACTGGAGAGGCAAATTCCGGTGGTGCCATCGCCATCGGCGTTTGCGATCAGCTCAATATGTTGCAGTACTCCACGTATACGGTGATTACCCCGGAAGGCTGCGCCACCATCCTCTGGAAATCTTCGGAGCATGCCGCCGCCGCCGCTGAAGCTATGGGGGTTACCTCGGAGCGACTGCAGGAGCTGGGTATTGTCGATCTGACGATTCCAGAACCGCTGGGAGGAGCCCATCGGGATGTCGCCGCAGTAGCTGCGAGTATCAAGGCGGCGCTGATCGAACAGATCGATCGACTGTCCGCCCTCGATCCGGAGGTACTGGTCGAAGGCCGCTATGAACGCCTGATGGCGTACGGGCAGTAAAGCTCGCAGCCTTTGCGTCCCCTGGCTCGCCCCGTATCGGGTTCAATGCGAACATCATCTCAGGTGTAATAAATCTTCAATCCAGGCCCTCAGAGACCGATCTGACCATGAAATTCACACTCCAATCCCTGGCTGCCGCAGTGCAATCCATGCCCCAGTGCCGCTCCCTGGTGGTGGCATTCAGTGGTGGTCTGGACTCGAGTGTCTTGCTCCATGGCTTGAATCAACTCAGGCAGCAAGCAGATTTCCAATGGTCGCTGCGGGCGCTGCATATCAACCACGGCATGCAAAGCAACGCGGATAACTGGGAGCGGCATTGTCAACGCAGCTGTCAAGAGTTGAATATCGATTTGGCTGTAACAGATGTTCGGAAAGATTTCGGTGACAGTCTGCCCAGCGCCGATGTAGAGAATGCCGCACGCAAGGTCCGCTACCAGGCCTTCGAAGAAAATTTGCAGGCCGGTGAAGCCTTGTTGCTAGCCCATCAGCTGGATGACCAGGTGGAGACCTTGCTGCTGCGGCTGATGCGGGGCGCAGGCATTAAGGGTCTCGCCGGCATTCCCGTTACTCGCGCCCTCGGCCAGGGATTCCTATATCGGCCGTTACTGGACTTCGATCGCCAACAACTCGCCGAGTATGCCAGCACCCACGCCTTGCAGTGGCTGCAAGATGAGTCCAACGAAGATGAGCAATTCGACAGGAACTTCGTCCGCCGCACCCTGTTACCGTCGATCGCATTGAGATGGCCCGGCTATCGCGATAGCTGGTCGAAAACCGTGACCCTGGCGGCGGAATCCCAGGGCTTGCTGGCTGAATTGGCCGCAATAGATCTTAACAATATGGCTACAGAACAGCATTCGGTCATTCGGCTCGAGCCTCTGCTGGGGCTGTCCAACCCCCGCCAACGCAATCTGTTACGACACTGGCTAAGCAAAATTGGAGTACCCGACCTGGGTTGGAACCGTCTGCAACAACTCAGCAAAGAAGTACTGAGAGCAGACGTGGGCAGCGATGCCAGCCTGCTAGGGGAAGGTTTGCAATTGAGGTGCTACAAACAAAAACTCTATGCCTTAAAGACCATTCCCGAGATCGATCCCGTCGACAAGTTGCACTGGGATACCAGCCAGGCCCAGGCCATTGTTTTACCCCGCAATGGTTCCTTGCACATGCACCCGACCACGGGGTCCGGGATCGCACTCCTGAATGGGGGCAGGCTACAGATTCACTACCGCCGGGGCGGCGAATCCTGTCAGCTGGCGGGGCGGCCAAACAAATCCCTGAAGAAACTATTACAGGAACAAGAAATAGAACCCTGGTTGCGTAAGCGCATGCCGCTGCTCTATATCGAAGACGTTCTCGCCTGTATACCGGGAGTGGGAGTGGCCGAGCGATTCGCGGCGAAGGACGATGAACCGAGCCTACGGATCAGCTGGCGCAGTCCCGATTTTGGTGTCGATCAATCTTAGAACTCTAGGCCAGGGCACGTTGCCCCATTGTTAGGATACTTTCCCGGCGAAAATCCTCTACCCTAGTCTACCTTCCTTGCGACCATTCGCACTTCTATTTCTTCAGCGCTGCGGAAACTAAATTCCTCCATGAGGATCACTGAATCCGAATAGAAGTGTGCTTCCATCACCTGCAGAGATTTCGAGTGGCGTGGGCAATGGGGTTAGGCGAGGCAAATTTGCTCAAAACGACATACATGTACACTAGGGTGCAGCAATATGCATTGGAGCTTTGTGCATTGGAACTTTTTTGGTCTAATCTTTTTCGGGCGAGCTAGATATTTCCTCAGAGTATCTCAGCTGCTATAGGTGAAAAAGAAGACAAAAAATTACGCCGCTGATAAAACTTTCTGCCATTGCCGAGGGTTTTGGTTTGAGCTTGAAGGGAGCTTCTGGTAGGCTGTAGTTCCATCTGCATGGGTCAGTGCAGCGCTGATTCTATTACTTGAGATGGGGCCCCGATGACTCGTTATATCTTCATTACTGGTGGTGTGGTTTCGTCACTGGGCAAAGGCATCACCTCGGCATCTCTCGCGGCAGTTCTCGAAGCCCGCGGCTTGAACATCACCCTGTTAAAACTGGATCCCTACATCAATGTGGATCCCGGTACCATGAGCCCGTTTCAACACGGCGAGGTCTTCGTCACCGAAGACGGCGCCGAGACCGATCTCGATCTGGGTCATTATGAACGTTTTAGCCGTACCACCATGTCGCAATCGAATAATTTCACCACCGGCAGGGTTTACGAAGAAGTACTCAAGCGAGAGCGCCGCGGTGATTATCTCGGCGCCACTATCCAGGTTATTCCCCATATCACCGATGAAATCAAACGTCGTATCGTCGAAGGTGCCAAGGGCGCCGATGTGGCCCTGGTCGAGATCGGCGGCACCGTCGGTGACATCGAGTCACAGCCATTTCTGGAGGCGATACGACAAATGCGGGCAGAAGTCGGACCAGAGCGGGCCCTGTTTTTGCATCTCACGCTGGTGCCCTATATCAGCACCGCCGGCGAGACCAAGACCAAGCCCACCCAGCACTCGGTGAAGGAATTACGTTCCATAGGTATCCAGCCGGACGTGCTGGTGTGTCGCTCGACCCAGGAAATCGATGAATCATCGCGCAAGAAAATCGCATTGTTTACCAATGTCGAACTTCCGGCGGTCATCTCATTGCCTGATAGCGATTCGATCTATCGAGTCCCGGGCAAACTGGGCGCCGCCGATCTCGACGAAATCATCATCCGGAAATTTCATCTCGATTGCCCGCCAGCAGATTACTCGGAGTGGGACCGGGTGGTGGAGGCGCATTTGCACCCGAGCCAGGAAGTTAATCTGGCCATGGTGGGCAAGTACATGGATTTACTGGATGCTTACAAGTCGCTCAATGAAGCGATTATTCATGCCGGCATCCAGACCCGTACCCGCGTGAATATTAAATATATAGATTCCGACGGTGTCCTGCAGAAGGGCATCGAGATTCTGGAAAATCAGGATGCGATACTGGTGCCCGGCGGCTTCGGTGAACGCGGCATAGAGGGCAAGATCGTGGCGGTGAGGTATGCACGGGAAAACAAAATTCCCTACCTGGGAATCTGTCTGGGCCTGCAGGTCGCCGTGATCGATTTTGCCAGAAATGTAGCCAGTCTCGAGGGCGCCCACAGCACTGAATTCAATGCCGACTGCCCACACCCGGTCATCGCACTGATTAGCGAGTGGACCACGGCGAGCGGTGACACCGAATTCAGGGACGAGGATTCAAACCTTGGCGGCACCATGCGCCTGGGGGCTCAGAAATGTATTCTTCAAAGCGATTCCACCACCTACGAGTGCTACGGCAAGGAAGAGATAGTGGAGCGACACCGGCATCGTTACGAATTCAACAATAACTACATCGACCGCCTGCGCGCCGCCGGCATGAAACTGGTGGGCAAGTCGGAAGACGGGATGTTGGTCGAGGTGATTGAAATCCCCGACCATCCCTGGTTTGTGGGATGCCAGTTTCACCCGGAATTCACGTCCAAACCTCGCGAGGGTCATCCCCTATTTACCGGCTTCATCAAGGCGGCTATCGCTAGGCGCGACCGTCGCTCTGACGATGCCGGGGTTGGCAGCCTGGAGCAGCCGCTTAGCTCGAATTCAGCCGCGCAAGCCTGATAATTTTCCGTCAGAAACAGGATTCCCACCAGTTCATGACCAGCAAGCAAATCAAGGTGGCGCAGATAACCCTCGCCAACGATCGACCCTTCGTCCTGTTCGGTGGCATCAATGTGCTGGAATCGCGAGATCTGGCGATGACTGTAGCCGAACATTTCAAGCGCGTGTGCGGTGATCTCGATATTCCGTTTGTATTCAAGGCTTCATTCGATAAGGCCAATCGCTCCGCCATGGATTCCTTTCGGGGTCCAGGGCTGGAAGCCGGGCTGAAGATTCTCGGCGAGATCAAGACCACACTCGAGTTGCCCATCATCACGGATGTACATGAACCCGCCCAGGCGCAGCCGATCAGCGAAGTGGCCGACGTCTTGCAACTCCCGGCGTTTCTGTCGAGGCAGACGGACCTGGTGGTGGCCATGGCGAAGACCGGTGCTGTTATCAACATCAAGAAGGCCCAGTTTTTGGCACCCCAGGAAATGCAGCATATTCTGGCCAAATTCGAGGCTGCGGGAAATGAGCAACTGCTTTTGTGTGAACGGGGCAGCAGCTTCGGCTATAACAACCTGGTGGTGGATATGCTTGGCTTCTCGGTGATGAAACGCCTCGGCTACCCTCTGTTGTTCGACGTTACCCACGCCCTGCAACAACCCGGTGGCCTGGCCGACCGCGCCGATGGTCGCCGTGGCGATGTCACCGTCCTGGCCCGGGCCGGATTGTCCCAAGGTCTGGCGGGTTTGTTCATCGAGGCCCATCCCGATCCCGCTACCGCGCTCTGCGATGGCCCCTGTGCCCTGCGGCTCGAAAGCCTGCGTCCCTTCCTCGAACAGATGAAGGCCCTGGATGAGCTGGTAAAGACCCTGCCCGAGCTCGATACGGAATAATACATATATAATCTATTAGATTAGATAATCAATGCAAGGTATTGAAATGTCGTTAATTAAATCAATTAATGCTCGAGAGATCCTGGACTCGAGAGGCAATCCTACGATCGCTGCCGATGTGGTCCTGGACAGCGGAGCCGTGGGTACGGCCTCTGCGCCTTCCGGGGCTTCCACGGGCTCCCGGGAAGCCCTGGAACTGCGTGACAAGGATTCTTCCAGGTACTTGGGCCGGGGCGTACTATTGGCAGTTGAAAACGTTAACACCTCGATTCAGGCGGCCTTGAAGGGCCACGATGCGCTGGATCAGGCGGGTCTTGACCAGGTGATGCTGGATCTGGATGGCACCGTAAACAAGTCAAAACTGGGTGCTAACGCAATCCTCTCGGTCTCCCTGGCCGCTGCTAAGGCAGCGGCTATCGAAACCGGCGTGCCGCTGTACACCCATATCGCCAGAATCGATGGCAGCGAAGGCAATTATTCCCTGCCGGTACCCATGATGAATATCATCAACGGCGGTGAGCACGCCGATAATAACGTAGATATTCAAGAGTTTATGATTGTTCCCACCGGCGCACCCAGCTTCACCGAAGCTCTACGTTATGGGGCGGAAGTGTTTCATGCGCTGAAATCAGTGCTCGCCAAACAAGGTCTGAGCACGGCGGTGGGGGACGAGGGTGGTTTTGCCCCTGATCTGCCTTCCCACGCGGCGGCCCTGGACGCGATCTTGCAGGCCATTGAATTAGCGGGTTTCAGGCCCGGCGTGGATTTGCATCTGGCACTGGATTGTGCCGCTTCGGAATTCTTCGAGGCGGGAAAATACTGTCTCCAAGGTGAGAACAAGCGCTATGATTCGGCAGAATTCGCGGATTACTTGCAGAATCTCAGTGAAAACTACCCTATTCTCTCTATCGAGGATGGTATGGACGAGAGTGACTGGGAGGGCTGGGCTAAATTATCTGTCCAAATAGGCGATAAAGTTCAGTTAGTGGGCGATGATCTGTTCGTGACCGACACCCGTATTTTGCAGCGTGGTATAAGCGAAAACATCGCCAACTCCATTCTGATCAAATTCAATCAGATTGGCTCATTAACGGAAACCCTGGCTGCGATCAACATGGCCAAGGCAGCGGGCTACGGGGTGGTTATTTCCCATCGCTCCGGCGAGACGGAAGATACGACGATCGCGGATCTGGCCGTCGCCACCGCAGCGGGTCAGATCAAGACTGGCTCCCTGAGTCGTTCCGATCGGGTAGCAAAGTACAACCGCCTGTTGCGGATCGAAGAAGAGTTGGGCAGCGCCTCGGTTTACAGGGGGCTCGGAGAGTTCGTGCGGTTTACATAGAGACGCAATGAAAATACTTTTTGCATTTTTAGCTTTCGTGATTGTCACCCTGCAGTATCAACTGTGGCTCGGTGAAGACAGCATTCGCGCCCTGAATTTGCTGGAAGTCGATCTCGAGGCACAGCGTAGGGGTAATGCCGAGCTGATTGAACGCAACCGGCTCGTCGAAATTGAAGTGCTGGATCTCAAGAATGGACTGGAGGCGGTGGAAGAGCGGGCCAGGTCGGAACTGGGCATGATCCGTGCTGGAGAAGTTTTCTATCTCATAGTCGACTGATCGCTGCATGGCTAATAAGCCTGCCAAGCATTTGGAGAACTGCAGTACCGAAATCCGCACGCCGAAATCTCTGTCCCGGCATTCGAAAAACGAGGAAGCAACCACTATGGCAATTTGGGCAATTGTGCCAGCCGCTGGCGTCGGTTTCCGTATGGGATCGGATACACCCAAACAATACCTGCCCCTCAATGGCACTCCTGTCATCGTCATCGCTCTGCGGAAGCTGGCCAGCATCGCCGAAATAAAAACGATCGTGGTTGCCCTACATCCGCAGGATCGGTGGTTCTCGCAGCTGCAGCCAACGCTGGATGAGCGCGTCGTCGCTGTCGTCGGCGGCGACCAGAGACACCTGAGTGTTTTGAATGCTTTGTTGAGTATAAGCGCGGCAGCACAAGAGCAGGACTGGGTGCTGGTGCATGACGCCGTGCGTCCCTGCGTATTGAGCTCGGATATACGTAAGCTGCTGACCGAATTAGATCGTCATGCCATAGGTGGGATGTTAGGCGCACCGGCAGAAAACACCCTGAAACAAGTTGATGATCAGTCTGTGGTGCACAGCACACTTGATCGCAGCAGCGTCTGGAATGCCTTCACACCACAGATGTTTCGTTATGGTTTATTGCTTGCCGCCATCGAAACCGCGGTGAAAAAAAATACCATGGTGACGGACGAAGCCAGTGCGATTGAACTCATGGGGCAACGACCACAGATGATTGAAGGCGCCAGGACAAACATTAAAATCACACATGCAGTGGACCTGGCGCTGGCGAGTAAGATTCTGGAGTTACAGGAGCAGAAATGACTGTAGATGGATTACGAATTGGCCATGGCTATGATGTACATCGCTTTGCGTCAAGCTTTGACGAAAAACAACCCCTGGTGCTGGCCGGCGTACGCTTGCCAGAGGAAAGAACCCTGGAGGCGCATTCCGATGGTGATCTGGTGCTGCACGCGGTTTGCGATGCCATCCTCGGTGCCGTGGGGCAGGGCGATATAGGCCGGCATTTTCCAGATGACGATCCGCAGTTTGCCGACGTAGACAGTCGGCTATTGCTAGCTAATGTATTGGCGCTGGTGGCGGTACAAAATTTTCGTCTGGTGAATATAGATGTCACCGTGGTTGCCCAGGTTCCCAGGTTATCTCCACATCGAGCGGCGATGCAGGCAAATCTGGCGAGCCTGCTGAAGCTGGCAAAGGATCGGGTAAATCTCAAGGCGACGACCACCGAGGGCCTCGGTGACATCGGCAAGGAACTGGGGATGGCCTGTCATGCTGTGGTGTTACTGAGTCGAATTAGTGAATAGCGTGAACAACCGGTGTTAACCATGCCTGCAGCGGCGGCGTCGCATGAGCCTGGCATTATCCCCCTGCAAGATTTGGATTATGCCCAGGCCCGACCGTCACTGCGGGCGACACTTAAGCAGGAGATTACCGACTTCTGTGTCGATGAAAAACTCGGATTTGCTTTTACCGGCGCCGGCGAACACCTGTGCCTGCGGCTCAAAAAAACCGATCTGACCACCCTTGCCGTCGCCGAACGCATCGCTACGCTGACCGGTATCAGTATGGCTGATATCGGCTATGCCGGTATCAAGGACCGGCGCGCCGAATGCACGCAGTGGTTCAGCCTGCCACTGGCGCCGGCAGCAGAAGGCCGGATCGACGCGATCGAGAATACGGACCTGACCATCCTCGAAACCCAACGTAACGGCCGCAAGATCAAGATCGGCAGCCACAAGGGCAACCGCTTTCGGATTCGGCTGCGGCAGTGTGTCGGCGTTCAGTCTGCATTTGACCACGCCCTGGAGGCCATCAAACAACATGGGGTGCCGAATTATTTCGGAGCCCAGCGCTTTGGCCGCCAGATGACTAATATCACCCAACTGCTGGAACTCATCGCCGCTGCGGGTGCGCAAACGCGACCCCAAGGCCAACGCTACAAGCGCAGCATGCTGTACTCCGCAGGCAGGGCCTACCTGTTCAACCAGCTGCTCTCGGCTCGCCTGCACTGCGGAAACTGGAACCAGTATGTCGCCGGCGACGTGCTGAATCTCGATGGCACCAGCCGTTACTTCCTGTTGCAGGGCTTTGAGGACTGGGATGAAAACCTGCAGCGGCGGCTGGACAGCTTCGATATCCACATCAGCGGTCCCCTGGCGGGCATCACCGATCCGAAAGATAAGTATTTAAGCAGCGGCGAAGCGGCCGATATTGAAGATGCGGTGCTGAAACAATTTCCAGCGCTGGTGAATGGCCTCTGTCACTTTGGTCTGAAGGCGGCGCGCAGGGCACTGCGCTTCACCGCAGGCGAGTTAGAGTGGTCCTGGCTCGACGCCGGGGATCTGGAACTGCGTTTTGTCCTGGGCCGGGGAAGCTATGCCACCAGCTTGTTGCGCGAGATCTGTGATACGAGCTAAAAAAGTGATAAAAGGGAACGCAGGCTGAGGTACCCCCACGAAATATTTATGAAACTCAAGGGATTAAACCAATGCCCCTTACCAAGCCCTGCTACAGGCACCAATTAGCTACGGCAAAATAAGGCGGTGGAAACGGTGCCAAGATCCAGTGTTTATGACGCAGTGGATAGATTCACCCGCAGGATTTTTATATTGTTATGATTTATCAAATGGTGAAGAATTGATTAATAAATTGAATTTGAGTGGCATCGGCATGACGTCACAACGCACCCGCGAGCGCTTATTGGGTCGCTTGATGGAACAGGGCATATCCAACATGGAGGTGCTGGATGTGATTCGCTCGACGCCGAGACACATATTCCTCGATGAGGCGCTGTCACATCGTGCCTATGAAGACGTGGCCCTGCCCATTGGTTTCAACCAGACCATTTCCCAGCCTTACGTGGTGGCGCGGATGACCGCGGCCATTATCGCTGGTGGTCCGCTGAACAAGGTGCTGGAGATCGGCACTGGCTGTGGCTATCAGACGGCGGTGATCGCGCAGCTGGCGAAATCGGTTTATACCGTCGAGCGCATAAAACCCCTGCTGGAGCGTGCCCGCAAGAAATTGAAATTACTGGGTTTGCGGAATGTGGAATTCAAACACAGCGACGGCAGCGGCGGCTGGGAGGGAAAAGGACCATTTGATGCCATTATCACCACGGCGGCGCCGCAACAGATTCCCCAGGAGCTGCTTGCGCAACTGGCGGACGGAGGCAGGTTGGTGATTCCGGTTGGTGTCGAAAACCACCAGGAATTGCGTCTGATTGTCAGGCAAGGCAAGGAGTTCATCACCGAGATACTGGACCTGGTTCGCTTCGTTCCTCTGCTGGTGGGCCAGGTGCACCACTAACTGGCTGAAGCGGCGACCAGAAGAGAAGAGAGAACTATGTCCGTAGCTGCCGATGATCGGAAAAACCAGCGTGGTTCACAAGCGACCGGCGTGCGCTCACATACTCTGCTGTTCTGCAAAGGCTTGGCCATGGGTCTGGGCGATTCTGTGCCCGGTGTGTCCGGCGGCACCATCGCCGTCATTACCAACATCTACGACCAGCTCATATTTTCAATAAAGTCGGTCGATCTGACGGCAGTCAATCTGCTTTTCTCCGGCCGTGTAATGGATGCGTGGCGCCACGTCAATGGGACTTTTCTGTCGGTGCTTGCGCTCGGCATATTGTCAGGATTGCTGACCTCGGCGAATACGGTGTTGTATCTGCTGGCCAATCAATTTGAGGCACTCATGGCTTTCTTCCTGGGCCTGGTGCTGGCTTCTTCGTGGCTGCTCAAGGACGAGTTTGAAGTGGCACAGGCACAAAATCTCGTGGCACTGTTGCTTGGGGTCCTGCTTACGGTCGTCGTAGGCATGATCAGCCCGCGGGTGGCGGAGCTGTCATTAGTTTACGTTTTCTTCAGCGCCAGCCTCGCCATCTGCGCCATGATTCTGCCCGGCTTGTCCGGTGCGTTTATCCTGCTGTTGCTTGGAGTCTATGAATTTATCCTCGGTGCCCTGATTTACTTTAACCTGCCCTACATTGGCGTATTCATCGCCGGATGCGTGGTGGGGCTGCTATCGTTTTCCCGTTTACTGGCGTGGTTGCTGCACCGCTATCACCAGTTAAGTTATGGCTGTATCACGGGGATGCTACTGGGTTCGATCACGGTCTTGTGGCCCTGGCAGCACACAGTGAGTTCCTATACGGATGCCGCTGGTGAGGTACATCCATTATTACGCGCCAATGTGCTGCCAACAAATTATGCCGAAGTAACGGGCCTCGAGCCAGTGCTATTGCTTACGTTTGTGTGCTCCGTATCCGGTGCCCTGCTGGTGCTAGTATTACACCGGCTATTCAATTCGAGATCGGAGTCCTGAGGATAAAAGTGTTTTATTTTTCCACTAGCGGTTACCAAATCCGGTTTTCCTGTGGGGTCAGCCTGATGCTGTTGTTAGTCGCCTGTGGCAATAATTACCAGGCGCCGGTTGACGAACAGAGTGAGCGATTGCTCATTGGCAACCCAATTATCGTCGCTAGCTCCCAGGGCGATACCAGTTTTGACGCACCCCAGTCGCGGGCGCGAGTGGCTTCCTCATCCACTTCCCGTGCTTCGGTGGCAGCCATGACCACACCCGACTTGCGGCACGCAAGCAGCGAGACCCGCTCATTGAGTCACCGGGTCCGGCCTGGCGACACCCTCTATTCCATCGCCTTTGAATACGATCTGGATGCGCGCAATCTCGCTATCGCCAATAACTTGAGTCCACCCTATACTATCTTCATCGACCAGCAACTCAACCTGGACCTGAGCCGAATCAGCAATATTGCCCCCAGGGCCGCAGCCGACACCAGTAACCTGGGCGCGGCGGTGAGAAATAATTCCGTGGCCCAGGCTCAAGCCGTTCGAGTTCGAAGCGGGGGCGTCAGCAGACAAGCCATCGATAATTCCCGCAGCCCCGATCCCGATTGGCAGTGGCCCCATACCGGCAGGGTGTTGCGCGCCTTTCAGGCAGGCAACAAGGGCATCGATATCAGAGGTCGGCCGGGTGACCCGGTGTGGGCAGCCAGCGATGGTGAGGTGGTTTATTCCGGCAATGGCATCCAGGGCACCGGCAACCTGATCATTATTCGCCATGGCGACAGTTATCTCAGTGCCTATGCCCACAACAGCGTGATGCTGGTCAGCAAGGGCAGCAGGGTGACGGCGGGGGACAAGATCGCAGAAATCGGCGAGAACTCCACCGGGGTGCCGATGCTACATTTCGAAATTCGCGTGGACGGTAACTCGGTAGACCCGATCCGGTTTTTGCCAAAGCGGTAGTTTTCTAGGTTTTCGAATTGAATGGGACTGACTAAGTCATTCTCAGTGTCGGCGCGCTGAGCTCCCGTACCCTTCTGCCTCAGCGGCTTGCCCCCTCCCAGGTTCCCCCACTCGGTCGGGAGCCTAAGGTCCCCCTCGTTCACTCGGTGCGGCGGCTATAATTGTTGATGCAGAAGGGTACGGCATCACATCACTTTGGGGGCCGGAAGCTGATTCAACAACGCGCTTCGCTATTGCTAATGATGGTCGTTGGGGTTTAGTTCAGCGTTCCAGGTACTGCAGTTTGTTTTTCTTGTCGGCCCATTCGTCGGAGTTGGGCAGGGGGTCTTTCTGTTCGGTGATGTTTGGCCAGGTCTCAGCCAACTCCAAATTCAACGCCAGAAACCCCTGCTGGTCTTCCGGTAGTTCGTCTTCGGCATAGATAGCCTCGACTGGACATTCTGGTTCGCACAGTGCGCAATCGATACATTCATCAGGGTGTATCACCAGGAAGTTTGGTCCTTCATAGAAACAATCTACCGGGCATACCTCCACACAATCTGTGAGTTTGCAACGTATACAACTATCGCCTACAACGAACGTCATGCTTTCTCCGGGGTGTTGATGCGCTTTATTTCAAGGTGTCAGTGCATTTCTCCGGCACCAATTGGGCATCTGAAGTTCCAGTGGCCATGCGCTTTGGGCGGCATTCTATCAGCTTTTGATGTCCTTTTCTAAATCAAGTAGCGGTTTTCTGTTTTAACTCATAGAGGATAGCCAGCGCCTCCTTGGCGGTGATTTCATCGGGATTGAAACATTCCAGAAAATCCACCACCGGGTGACTGACGCCGGCGAATAGCTCATTCTGAATCGGCTCAGTGGCCGTGGCTTCTGCTGCTCCGGAGGACTCCAGAGGCGCCTCGGTTTCCAGGGCGCTCAACTTGATGCGCGCCGCTTCGATTACGGTCTTGGGAATGCCGGCAAGTTGCGCTACCTGTAGACCATAGCTCTGATTCGCTGGTCCGGATTTCACCGCGTGCAGGAAGACGATGCCGTGGTCGTGCTCCACTGCATCCAGGTGTACGTTGACGATATTGTCATAGGACTGGGCTAATGCCGTCAGCTCGAAGTAATGGGTGGCGAACAAGGTGTATGCCTGCAGCCGCTCGGCAATATAGACCGCCGCTGCCCATGCCAGGGACAGGCCATCGAAGGTGCTCGTACCGCGGCCGATCTCGTCCATCAGCACCAGGCTGTCGGTGGTGGCGTTATGGAGGATGTTCGCGGTCTCGGTCATCTCCACCATGAAGGTGGAGCGGCCACCGGCAAGATCGTCCGAGGAGCCGATGCGGGTGAATATCCTGTCGATGGGGCCTACCTTGACGGCGCTGGCTGGGACGTAGCTGCCACACAGCGCCAGCAAAACGATGAGTGCGGTCTGCCGCATATAGGTGGATTTTCCACCCATGTTGGGGCCGGTGATGATGAGCATCTTCTGTTGCTGGTTCAGACACAGGTCGTTGGCGACGAAGGGCTCGGGCGTGACCTTTTCCACCACCGGATGCCGACCATTTTCGATAACGATGCCAGGCTCGAGGCTGAGCTCCGGTTGACAATAATCCAGGTCGACAGCGCGCTCTGCGAAGTTATTTAACACATCCAGCTCGGCGATGGCAGTAGCGCTGGCGATCAGGCTCCCGAGTTCCTGGACCAGGTCTTCAAGCAGTTGATCATAAAGGGCCTTTTCCCGGCTCAGGGATTTGCTGCGGGCGCTGAGCACCTTGTCTTCGAATTCCTTGAGTTCGGGGGTGATAAAACGTTCAGCGTTTTTTAAAGTCTGGCGGCGGATATATTCGGCGGGCAATTCGATATTGGCCTGGCCCTTGCTGATTTCAATATAGTAGCCGTGGATGCGGTTATAGCCGACCTTGAGGTTGTTGATGCCGGTACGCTGGCGCTCCTTTATTTCCAGGTCCACCAGGTACTGGCCGGCGTTGCTGCTCAGGTCTCTCAGTTCATCCAGTTCCTCATCGAATCCGGCTGCGATGACGCCGCCTTCCCGGATCACCACCGGTGGATTTTCCTCCAGTGCCCGGCTTAGCAATTCGCTCTGATCGGGAAATTCAGCGATCGACATGGCCAGGGATTCGAGGTGGCCAGATTTGCAGTCGGCCAGGGCAGCCTGTAGTTGCGGTAGCAGCGCCAGGCCATTTCGCAATCGGGCCAGGTCCCGGGGCCGCGCCGAGCGTAGCCCGAGACGGGCGAGGATTCTCTCCAGGTCGCCGATGTTTTTCAGCGTCTCGAACAGCGTCTCGAAATGATAGTCTTCTATCAGCGCCGCCACCGCCTGTTGCCGTAATTGTAGCTGCCCGATGTCTCGCAGTGGCCGATTGATCCAGCGTGACAACAGCCTGCCACCCATGGCGGTCGCGGTGCGGTCGATGACGGCTAACAGCGTGTTGTCCCGACCGCCGGATAAATTGGTATCCAGTTCCAGGTTGCGGCGGCTGGCAGCATCGAGGATGACGCTGTCCTCAAGTTGCTCGATCTGCATACTCTGAATATGGGGCAGCTCGGATTTCTGCGTCTCCCGGGCATACTGCAACAGGGCGCCGGCGGCTTGTAGGGCGATCTCAAGGTGATCACAGTCGAAGGCAGACAGGTCCCGGGTATTGAAATGCCGATTGAGGACGCGGGTGGCATTTTCCACATCGAACTCCCACAGCGGTCGCTTGCGCAGGGCCGGATGATCGATGGTGGTGGCGACTTCCCCCAGTTGTTCATTGAGTAGTAACTCCGCCGGTTTGATGCGCTCGATCTCGGCACTCAACGCTTCCAGTCCGCTGACTTCGGAAAGCACGAAGCGACCGCTGCTGATATTCATGTAGGCAAAGCCGTAGATCTTATGGCCGATGCCGGCACCGGCACCCGCAGTAATTGCCAACAGGCAGTTGTCCCGCCGGGCATCTAACAGTGCCTCATCGCTGATGGTGCCGGGAGTCAGTATCTGCACTACCTGACGCTCGACCGGGCCCTTGCTGGTGGCGGGATCGCCGATCTGCTCGCAGATGGCGACGGAGATACCGGCATCTACCAGTTTAGCCAGGTAGCGGTCGGCGGCATGATAGGGGATGCCACACATGGGAATCGGCTGGCCGCCAGACTTGCCCCTGGCGGTGAGAGTGATATCGAGAAGCTTTGACGCGGTCTTGGCATCGTCGAAGAAGAGTTCGTAGAAATCCCCCATGCGATAAAACAACAGGTCGTCCTGATGCTGAGCCTTGATGCGCAAAAACTGCTGCATCATGGGAGTCTGTGATTGTGCGTCGGCCAAGGTCTGGAAACTGGTTTCATTAATTCGAGGCTAAGAATTCTACACGGTTTACGCTCATAATTGGACCGTATGTAGCGCGCCGCGGTGAATGAATTAACGCACCTTTGAGATGAGATTACAGTTTAATTTGAGGCGGCAAGTGGATACCATGCAGCTAAAGTAAGAGCCGATAAGTGGAAGACGGATGAATGACGCCTGCACAAGCACAAATTCTGCCCTGGTCCGGCAACTGGCCCAGCTCCTCCTCGCAAAAAAGCTGATTGTGGCCACTGCCGAATCCTGTACCGGCGGCTGGATCGCCCAGTCCCTTACCGCCCTGGCAGGCAGCTCCGACTGGTTCGATACCGGCTTCGTGACTTACTCCAACGAGTCCAAACAACGACTGCTGGCAGTGCCGTCATCCTGTTTCGCCGTCGACGGCCCCGGCGCGGTCAGCGAAGAGACCGTGCTGGCCATGACCCGAGGTGTCATCGCTAACAGCCGCGCCAATGTTGCCGTTGCCGTCAGCGGTATCGCCGGGCCCGACGGTGGCTCCGAGGATAAGCCGGTGGGTACCGTTTGGATTGCTTGGCAATGGCAAGACCAGGCACTGGCCCGGTGTTTCCAGTTTGTCGGCGACCGAGAGGCGGTGCGGCTCGCCGCGGTGACGGCGGGTTTGCAGGGCCTGATTGAGTTGATCGCTTAAGTCTTTTAGAAAACGCAGGGGAAAGTTAAAGGAATTTGAGTTTTGGCCAATATACTGATTGTATATACAGTAATATTCTGATTTACTATGCACTGTTTGTATATACAGTAGTAGCGTAAATATCGACATTATGGTTGAACTCGATGTTTGCCGCGGCGATTTCAGTGACTCCTTGTCATTCGCCTCGGAAAGCATCGAGCTCAGGCCGCCAGGCCAGACCACTTGTGATATGAAAGATAGGAAAGATCGGCAAGAATTTGGGATGTAGAATGTAGGGGAAAAGTTAGCAAGTAGCGAGGAACAAGCTATTCTATAAGGCTCAGGCAACTGAGTATCAGATGCAGGCGCACAGCTTGCGGGGACAACTGCATTTCTCACGGAACCAGCATCAGTTGTAATATCGGATTACCAAGGATACAACTATGATTGAAGATAACGGCAATAAAGAAAAAGCACTGGCGGCAGCACTGTCCCAGATCGAAAAACAATTTGGCAAGGGTTCCATCATGCGTCTCGGTGATACCGAGCGCCATGCCATTCCGGCCATCTCCACTGGCTCACTAGGTCTGGATATAGCCCTGGGCATAGGTGGCTTACCCCGTGGACGTGTGGTCGAAATCTACGGACCGGAGGCATCGGGGAAAACCACATTAACACTGCAGGTCATTGCCGAAGCCCAGAAGGCTGGCGGCACCTGCGCTTTCATCGACGCAGAACATGCGCTGGATCCAATCTACGCCGAAAAGCTGGGAGTCGATGTCGACAACCTGCTGGTAAGCCAGCCGGATACCGGTGAACAGGCGCTAGAAATTTGTGACATGGTGGTGCGTTCCGGCGCGGTAGATGTGGTGGTGATCGACTCGGTCGCCGCCCTGACTCCCAGAGCCGAGATCGAAGGAGACATGGGCGATCATCATATGGGTCTGCAGGCCCGACTGATGTCCCAGGCCTTGCGCAAGATGACTGCCAATATCAAGAACTCGAACACCCTGGTGATATTCATCAACCAGATTCGCATGAAGATCGGGGTGATGTTTGGTTCGCCTGAAACCACCACCGGCGGTAATGCGCTGAAGTTTTATTCTTCGGTAAGGCTTGATATTCGCCGCATCGGTTCGATCAAGGATGGCGATGAGGTGGTAGGCAATGAAACCCGGGTCAAGGTGGTAAAGAACAAGGTGGCGCCACCGTTCAGACAGACCGAATTCCAGATCATGTATGGCCTGGGCATCTACCACCTGGGCGAAGTGATCGATCTTGGTGTGAAGTTGGGCTTGATCGAAAAGTCCGGTGCCTGGTATGCCTATAAGGGCGAGAAGATCGGTCAGGGCAAGAAGAATGTCGCCATTTACCTGGAGGAGAATCCAGAAATCGCTGAGGAGGTAGAAGCCGCAATCCGCGCCGAGTTGTTAGGTGATGAACCCGGTTCCAAGCAAGCCAGGGAAGACGACAAAGACGACAGCAAAGATACCGAACCGGCCAACGACGATGTCGTGGTGCTGGTGACAGCGAAATCCAAATAGCGGAAGGTGTAGGAGTTAGGACCCCGACATCAGGACGTAACGCTAAAATGACTACCGCCGATAAATCACGCATGGATGCGGAAAGGCGTCGGAGTACTCTCTCTGACACCGTTGAATCCAAATCCAGTATAAGGGATTACCGGCGAAAACAAGTTGCCAGTACATCAAGTCCCGATGTCCCCGTTCTCCGGCGAGCCGCAATGGACTACCTGGCCCGTCGGGAACACTCCGCCTTCGAACTAAGGCAAAAACTCTCATGTAAATACCCGGAAGCAGATCCTCAAGAGATGGATACGGTGCTGGAGCGGTTGCGCGAGGGCAAATTACAGTCCGACACCCGCTTCACGATCGCCTTTATTCGATATCGAAAATCCCGAGGTTTTGGCTATCTACACCTGAAAGCCGACCTCGGTTCAAGGGGAATTGCCGCGTCCCTCATCGATGAGTATCTTTGGGGCGACGACGACTGGCTGGCGATCGCAGAGGCTCTGGTGGGGAAAAAACTGGGAGACAATGAGAAAATTGGTTTCGGATCGAAACAGCACAGGAAAATACTCCGGTTTCTCGAGTCCCGGGGATTCTCCGCTATGGAAACCAGACAAGTACTCAGGAAAAAGCTACTGCATAGCTGTTGATATATGGGCGAGCAGGGGCCTTGAGGGCAGCAAAAGGACAAGAACTTACCCACTATGGGAATGCATTGGAAGCATATCGAAGTAGCCACTGGCAAGCAGCCGAAGATTTGTTTTCTCAGCTTCAGCAAAAATGCGATAATGTCTCCCCTTAGTCGGATTTTTCTGGGTCGAATCGAATATTTTACAAACGATCCTCGCGCCGATGACTGGGGTGGTGTTTAAGCTCTCAGGAACAAATGAGGGTTTGATATCCCTGATTACCATCTAACTCTATCTCCCCTATTTCAATCAAGTGGAACCAATAAATGAAACTGATCAAACCCTTTCGCGGGCTACGGCCTCGCCGTGAGTTGGCCGCCAGAGTCGCATCCCATCCCTACGACGTGCTCAATCGAAGCGAAGCCTTTGGGTTAGCAAAAGATAACCCCCACAGCTTCCTCCACATCAATAAGCCCGAAGTGGATATACACGAGTCAGTTGATGTACACGATCAATCCGTCTACGACACGGGCCGAAAAAACCTGGATCAATTTATCGAAGACGGCACCCTACAACGCGATGGCGAAGAAATGTTCTACGTTTACAAGCAGGTCATGGGGAGCCACGAACAAATCGGCCTGGTGGCAGTCGCATCGATCGATGCCTACGAGAACAACCAAATTAAGAAACACGAATTCACGCGGCCGGATAAGGAAGATGACCGCGTCTTTCACATGGATGCTTTGAACGCTCAAGTTGGCCCGGTGTTTTTAACTTACAGGGCCGATGGCGAAATCGACCGCCTGATCGCAGAGGTCGTCAAGACCGCGCCAGAGTACGACTTCGAAGCCGAAGACGGCACCCACCATACGTTCTGGGTGGTGGAAGATGTCGCAGTCTCTGCCAATATCGAAACGGCATTCGCAAATATTGCCACGCTCTATGTCGCCGATGGCCACCACCGCTCCGCTGCTGCAGCGCGGGTCCGGACTCTGCATCAGAAACGAAATCCCGATCACGGCGGCGATGAGTCTTACAACTTCTTCCTGGTGGTTTTGTTCCCCGACGACCAAATGCAGATTCTTGATTACAATCGGGTGGTTCAAGATTTGCAGGGAGCCACTACTACGGAGTTCCTGGCCAACCTGGAAGCCAGTTTTGATGTCGAGCCATCGGATCTGGAAAATGCAAAACCTGGCACAGCAGGAGAGTTCGGGTTTTATACAGATGGGCAGTGGTACAAATTGCGCGTTAACGCCAACTTGGCGGCAGGCGTCGATAACAACGATCCGGTAAAGATTCTCGACGTCAGCATCTTACAGGATTCAATCTTCACGCCATTATTGGGGATAGAAGATCAACGCATCGACAAACGTGTCGATTTTGTCGGCGGAATACGCGGCTTGCAGGAACTGCAGAAACGCGTCGACTCGGGTCGGTGGCAGGCCGCCTTCGCGCTCTATCCCACCTCAATCGAAAGCCTGATGGCGATCGCCGACGCGAACGAGGTTATGCCACCTAAATCCACCTGGTTCGAACCCAAGCTGAAGAGCGGCCTTATTGTGCATATGCTGGATTAAAAAGCGATCAAAGGCGCCAGAGTAAAATTTGCAGCAAAAAGTGAAAGGAATTAATTCCAGGTGGGGGAAATTTTACTCTGACCCTTTTGATATTTCAGAATTAATGTATCAAGTACTTGAGAAGCAGAAGGCGGTCAAAGTGTTACGGTTGTGGACTTATTATGAGTAGAATTGGAGCAGCTAACGGAATTAAAATAGGTGTCGAAGTACAACTCCGACACCGAAGATGCGCGGGGGGAATATCGAGTTAATTATGCAGCTTTGCCACGCAAAATTCAGTGAATACACTCCTTGTTTACGCACGGAGCCTTATCTGTTGCAGGTTTTTCCGTAGGTTCAGTAAGCAAGTGGGTTCTGAATTGCATGCGCATGCAGACGTAGTGTATCAACGCTGTGGTGACGTTCTGTTTGGTTCCTTCGAATATATTCATAAAATTGCCTTCCAGTAAGGCTGGTCTTGTTGGCTTATGCAGACTACGTGTCTGCGATTTAGCTCCTAAACGTTGTGCACCGGGAAAAGGTTTATAGGGCCACAAAATCAGCTAGCGACTCCTGCGCACTAAATGGTGTCGGAGTCTCGACTCCGACACCACTAAGGCCGTGCAGACAAGCCAGGAGCGTGTTTGTAGGAGTACGGCAGAGTTCTATCAACCGTGCCCGCATTGTCTGACTGTCAACCCTCCGGAGCGCTTAAGCAGCATCCTTCTCATCAGCATCGATCAGCCTGGCCTTGCGATTGCCGATGGGGATCATCTTCGGCTTCATGGCTTCAGGAATCTCCCGGTTTAGATCGATGTGGAGCAGGCCGTTTTCCAATTTGGCGCCAGTCACCTCGACGTGGTCAGCCAATTGGAATTTTCTTTCGAAATTGCGACCGGCAATACCCTGATGCAGGTAATTGCGCTCGACCTTGTCGATGGCTTTGCTGCCTTTAACCGTCAGGGTCTGTTTTTCTGACTGCAGTTCCAGTTCGTCTTCGACGAAGCCAGACACTGCCATGGTGATTCGATAGCGATCCTTACCCAGCAACTCGATGTTGTAGGGCGGGTAGCTATTGCTGTTGGCGTCACCTCGGTTGACGGCATTCAGTAATGACGACAGGTGATCGAAGCCAACGGTGGTTCGGTACAGTGGAGAAAAATCAAAATTACGCATAGTCATATCCTCTATATAAAGCAATATGGTTGATAAATGCCCATCAAAGTGATCAGGCGTCAGGACCAGTCTCTCAAGAGCACCGGCCACGAAGATTAATATGGGGTTGGAATGCACTTTTTCAAGCACTAAGACAGTCCGGGACCGCGATAGACGGCTAAAGAAGCGCGGCCGCTACAGCCCTAAATAACAGCAACAAAGTATCGCAATGGTGACGCCGAAGTCGCCATCTGCGCGGTGAAAAATAGCTTGAAGAGAAATGTGACAGCCACCACCGCTAGTATTTCTTTACGATAATTAGAGAATTGCGGTGCATAACACTTGCCCAGTTCATTCGAAAAATAATATCGAGTGAATTGATAAACTTATTGTAGAAAAAATTGACTGGATTAACTGCGGCCCCGTATTCACTAATGCATCTTAATCGCAAAAACTCCCCCCAGCATCATCAGCACACCGGCAACACGCCATAGATTCAAGGACATTTGCGGGTTGCCGAATGCACCCAGGTGATCCAGCAACAACGCCATCACCAACTGACCACATAATATCAGCGCAGTAGTCAGCCCAACTCCAAGTTTGGGCGCAACAAAGATAATCGCAACCATGTAAATCGCAGCGATAATCCCGCCAAGAAAAACCGTGGGCGGTGCACTGCCCAGCTCCTGCCAGGTTGGGAAAGCGGGTCGCAAAACCAGCGCCACCAGCGCCATCGCCAGTAGCCCGATAACGAATACGATCAAGGTAGCGGAGTAGGGGCTTTTGGTAATCGCACCGAGTTGCGCATTAAACACCAACTGCAGTGGAATCAGGGAGCCCGTGATAAAGGCTGTGGAGATAAAAAACGTATTGTTCATTACGATTTCCTGGAAAACATTGGAGTTGATTTAAGCGGGCTGGCCACCGATAGGGGTCAGATCAACAGGGGGTGTCCATCAACATGCGATGCCAGAGCAAAAAAGTCTGATTTTTCGGTGAATTAATGGAAGGTTTCCTTTGACACCTGAGCTAAGCACTCAAATCACCAACAGGTCCATAAACTCGTGCACCGCCATCCTCTCAAGCCGCTGCTGGTCCTTACACAGCGCAAATAGCCTGGCACAACGTCCGGCGGGGAAGCGGGTGGCCAAATTAGCCCGGAATTTCTCTTCCAATAGCGGAATACCTTCTTCCCGACGGCGCCTGTGACCCACCGGATAGTCGATCTCCACCTTTTCCGAGCAGTTCCCATCCCTGAAGTACACCTGCAATGAATTGGCGATCGAGCGCTTCTCAGGCTCCAGATACTCCTTGGTATAGCGTGGATTCTCGTGAATCTCCATTTTCTCCCGTAATTCGTCGATTATGGGGTTGGTGGTGTGAAAATTGTCCTCATAGTGCTCTGCCACCAGATTGCCGAAGGCCAAGGGCACTGCCACCATGTATTGCAGGCAGTGATCCCGATCAGCCGGATTATTCAGTGGCCCCACCTTGTTAATGATGCGAATAGCGGATTCATGGGTGTGGATCACGATCTTCTCGATCTCATTCAATCTGTCCTTCACCTGGGCATGCAGCTGCACCGCAGCCTCGGCCGCAGTCTGGGCATGGAATTCAGCGGGGAAGGAGATCTTAAATAGAATGTTTTCCATGACATAACTCTCGTAAGGCTTTGTAAATTTAAACGAATTACCCTTGAAAGATACATCATAAAAACCCCAGGTCGGCGCCGTCAGTACACTGGGATAACCAATTTCTCCCCGCAGAGTTAGATCCGCCAATCGAACCGCCCTCGAAGTTGCATCCCCCGCAGCCCAAGACTTACGCGGGCCCGCATTGGGAGAATGGCGATACGTGCGCAAACTGGAGCCATCCAGCCAGGCCTGGGACAGGGCATCGATGATCTGTTCCTTGTTACCGCCAAGCATCTTCGTAGCCACCGCAGTGGAAGCGACCCTGACTAGCAGCACATGGCACAGTCCAACCCGGTTAAAACTATTTTCAAGTGCAATAACACCTTGAATTTCGTGGGCTTTGATCATCGCGGTGAGTACATCGCGCATAAGCAGGGGAGCCTTGCCAGCCGCAACATTCCGCTGCGACAAATAGTCAGCCACCGCCAGGATGGCGCCGAGGTTATCGGAGGGGTGGCCCCATTCCGCCGCCAACCAGGTGTCGTTATAGTCCAACCAACGAATGCTGCACCCTATATCCCATGCCGCCTTCACCGGATCTAGCTGAAACTGGGTGCCCGGCACCCGCGCTCCATGGGGCACTATTGTCCCCTCGACCTGAGGCCCCAACAATTTTGTGCATTCCGGAAAACGCAACGCCAACAACCCGCATCCCAACGTATCCATCAGGCAATTCCGCGCCGTATCGTAGGCCTCAACCGAGTCAATCTGGTAATCACATACATAGTCAGCGATATCCACCAACACCTGATCCGGTGCCGGTCGGGTATTTACTTCAACATTTTCAGACACAATAATCCTTTATAAAACAAATAATTAAAATAATAATATCAACTAAGACAACAAGAAAATAAAGCAACAGAACTAAACAAATGAACTCAACGAAGCAACAAATTCGGCCAAGACAGAAAGATAAGGCGCAACCCCATCAATTCAATCACCATCCTCGAAAGGGCTCTGGCCCCTCATCTCCCCATACCAAAACCGACATCAGCCGAGTCAGGCTCCCTTCGCCACCTTCAACCCCACCCCCAACACCAAGGTCGAAGGCACCACAGCCTTCGATCCATCAAAGCCGCATTCCCCGACCAATATCCCTACCGGTCCCCAATATCAACCCATTCCGAAGTCTCCGGCCCCGTATAATCCGCACTAGGCCTAATAATCCGATTATGCGCCCGCTGCTCCTTCACATGTGCCGCCCACCCCGTCAACCTGGACATCACAAAAATGGGCGTAAACAGTTTGGTCGGTATCCCCATAAAATGATAAGCCGAGGCATGGAAGAAATCCGCATTACAAAACAGCTTCTTCTCCCGCTTCATCACCTCTTCACAGCGTACCGAAATAGAGTAGAGCGTGGTATCACCCACATGATTCGCCAATTTCTCCGCCCACTGCTTGATAATAGCGTTGCGGGGATCAGATTCGGTGTAAATCGCATGACCAAAGCCCATAATCTTCTCTTTGCGCTCCAACATCCCCATGATTTCTCGCTCAGCCTCATCGACGCTAGTCCAGTCCTGGATCATATCCATCGCCGCTTCATTCGCACCGCCGTGCAATGGACCCCGTAGGGTACCAATCGCCGCCGTAATACAGGAATGCAGATCCGACAGGGTCGAAGCACACACCCTGGCGGTAAAGGTAGAAGCATTGAATTCATGTTCTGCATAAAGAATCAAAGATGCATTCATGACTTCACTAAATAATTCACCTGGTTCTTCTCCGTTAAGCATATGCAGAAACTGGCCCCCAATAGAGGCATCATCCAGCGCCGTATCGATACGTCTACCCTCGTGTGAGAACACATACCAGTAACAAATAATGGACGGCAGGATCGCCAACAGGCGATCGATCGCATCGTCCTGCTGGGAAAAGTCAGTTTCAGTCTCCAGGTTGCCCAGCAGGGAGCAACCGGTGCGCATGACATCCATCGGATGGGCACTGGCAGGGATGCGTTCAAGCACATCCTTTAACTCCTGCGGTAGATCACGCAAGGATTTGATTTTACTGATATAAGCGTCCAATTCCGTTTGCGTAGGAAGTTGTCCCCTCAACAATAGATAAGCCACTTCCTCAAACTTTGCCTTCTCAGTCAGCACGCTGATATCATAGCCCCGATAAGTAAGCCCGGTCCCCGTCTTACCCACCGTGCACAGCGAAGTTTCCCCTGCCACCTGGCCCCGAAGCCCCGCACCCCCCAATTTCTTTTCCGCCATCATCTTCCTCCATTGCCCAATATTCAGTTATCGCTATGACGCTTTCCGTCAGCGCCGATCCCGCCTACTCAGGTCGAAGTAAAAGTAGCCCCACTCAAGCCAAAACTCCCACACCAATGCTAAAGCTACTTTTACTCTGACACTCTCAATCTAAAACATTAATTAACAATTACAACTCTTTGTATTAACTAATTTACTTCCCCCTCGAAAAGCGCATCCAACTTCTCCTCATAAACATGATATCCCAGCACCTCATACAACTCCGTCCGTGGCTGCATCCTGTCCAGCACCGCCTTCTGATCTCCATCAATCGCAATCGCCTGATACACATCCAGAGCCGCTCTGCTCATAGCTCTAAATGCACTCAGCGGGTAAAGCACCATAGCCACCCCAGCTCCGTCCAATTCCTCGCAGTTAAACAGTGGCGTTTGTCCAAATTCTGTAATATTTGCCAATACGGGTACCTTAACCGCATCAGCGAACTGCCGGTATTGTTCCAGTTCAAGTATTGCTTCAGGAAATATCGCATCCGCACCTGCCTCGACGCAGGCCACCACCCGTTCAACGGCAGCATCCATGCCTTCTACCGCCAAGGCGTCCGTCCGCGCCATAATGACGAAGTCAGCGTCAGTCCTGGCATCCACAGCCGCCTTGATCCGGTCGACCATCTCTTCTTTACTGACAATCGCCTTATTGGGCCGATGCCCGCAGCGTTTCTGCGCTACTTGGTCCTCCAGATGCACCGCTGCCGCCCCAGCTTTTTCCATCGCCTTGATAGTGCGGGAGATATTAAAAGCCCCACCCCAACCGGTATCGATATCCACCAGCAGCGGGATTTCACTGGCATTACAGATGCGCTCTACATCAGCAATCACGTCATTAAGACTGGTAATACCCAGATCCGGCAGGCCATAGGAAGCATTAGCGACACCGCCACCGGAGAGATAGATCGCATAATGACCCGCATCTTCCGCCAACATGGCGCAGTAAGCATTAATAGTGCCGACAATCTGCAACGGATGGTTGTCTTGCAGCGCCTTACGAAATTTTGCACCGGCGGAAAGTGGCCCGGCTGATCCTGAACTCATGTTCTACTCCTCAAGATTAAGTGTGTTAGTTAATTCATTGATTAAATTTATTAATTAGTGATTCTCTGGCGCTGGAAATATGCCTTTTCATGAGCAATTCCGCCAGTTCTCCGTCAGCGCTTTCCAGTGCATCGACAATCTGATGATGCTCCTTAAACGCCTGCCTGGGGCGCGAAGGCTGACGACTGGTCTGCACCCGGTACAGCCGCAGTAGGTGATAGAGTTCATCGCACAGCAGATTGAACAGGTGGGTATTGCCGCTGAGCTGCACGATCAGGTAGTGAAAATCCAGATCACCTTCCTTCTGGTAGTACATCCGGCCATGCTCCGATTGAATCTGTTGCTCGTGATTAACCAGCAGGGCGCGCAGCCTGGCGCAATCCGCAGCCGTCACTTGGCTCGCCGCCAGGCGACAGGCCAATCCTTCCAATGACTCTCTAATCGCATATATTTCAAGGGCTTGCTCGCTATTTAGGGAGACTACCTTGGCGCCGGCATTAGGCTTAACCTCCACCAGCTTGCAGCCTTCCAGCCGCCGGATCGCCTCCCGCAGGGGGCCGCGACTGATGCCGTACTGCTTGCTGAGTTGGGGTTCGTTGATTTTGGAGCCTGGCGGCAGCTCGCCCCGACTGATAGCGGTGCGAATCTGTTCGAACACGCTGTCCGCAAGGGTAGAAGATTTGGGTTGGACTTGTGAGTCCATACGCTAAAATGTCAACAATATTGTAGGAATTGCAATATTATCATCCATTAATAGCTATTTATCAATGGTATTGTTGACAATAATAGAAACCAGGCTCGATGGTGAGTCATAAATTCCTGTCCATTGTCCGGGTTAGGAGTAGACAGTTACACAGAATTAATTACAGTCCCTTGCCTTCCTCAAGTTGGCCTACTTAGGCTCCATAATTGCCTGATAAACCAACCTCTTAGAAGTACTCCTAACATCCGGCAACTGCGCCCCAAATTGCTGAATCATCCCAATAAAAACCAAATTCTCAACTGGATCAATCCAGAACCACGTTCCCGCAGCACCGCCCCAATAATATTCTCCTTGTGAATAAGCCTCAGCCTGAATCGGATCATCAATGACCGCAAAGTCCAATCCAAACTTCGTATGCGTTACATAAGGATTCAGCCCATTAACTCCGGTTGGTAAATGATTGCTGCTCATCAGCCTCACTGTCAGCGGTGCAAGAATTCTCTGCCCGTCTAACACCCCACCATTTAACATCATCTGACTAAAACGCATATAGTCCATGGAGCTTGAAACCAGCCCGCCACCGCCGGACTCGAATGCTTGATCTCTCAGGTAATCATTGCCACCACCGAAACCTTCCTGTGCCGTTAATCCACCTGCCGGGGAATAGCCATACACCTGCGCGAAGCGGTTGGCTTTTTCCTCGGGTACGTAGAAGTCGGTGTCTGTCATGTTTAGCGGCTCGAAGATTCTCTCCTCGAGAAAATCACTAAACTTCTGCCCGGACAGTTTTTCGACTATATAACCCTGTACGTCCACAGAAACGCTGTAATGCCACATGGAACCGGGTTGTTGTCTCAAGGGGATGGCACCGAGCTTGTCGATCATGTCCTGCAGGGTGGAATCGGCATCCAGCACATTGGCTTCGTTGTACATGTCATCCACTTTGGATTGGGAGAACAGGCCGTAGCTCAAGCCGCCGCTATGGCTCATTAACTCGCGCACGGTCATCTTGTGGTTTTGGGGTTCAAGCACCGGCTTGCCGTTGTCGTCTTCGCCGGCATAGACCTGCAGGTCGGTGAATTCGGGGATGTATTTTTCCACCGGGTCGGACAGTTTGAATTTGCCTTCTTCATAGAGAATCATCATGGCGACGCCGGTGATGGGCTTTGTCATTGAATAGATTCTGAAGATGGCATCATTGGTCATTGGCGACTGGGCTTCGATGTCGCGGTAGCCGACAGATTCGAAGTGCACGATCTTGTTATCGCGGGCGGCCATCGTGACTACGCCTGCCAGCAAGCCTTCGTCTACAAAGCCCTGCATGGCCTGGGTGACTCGGTCCAGGCGGGAGGAATCCATGCCTACTTCTTCGGCTGAGGCTAGTTGCAGTGCGGTTATGGGTGCGGTGGCCGGCATTGCGGCCCGCTGGGTGTTGGTGGCCGGGCTGCAGGCGGCTAGGGCCAGCAAGCTTAAGGCGAATAGAGTGGTGCGGAGTGTCGGTTCGTGGGTGTTTGTAGTACTAGTCATAGGGCTTCTCGGATTGGTTGGATGAGTATTGCTGGGCTTGCTCGCGTTAATTAAGGGCTTGGGAGTGAGGCACCAGATTAATTCTCCGTACGCGGCCTGGAGAAGAGTCTTGGAAGCAACGTGCTTCAGTAAAACTCTGGCAGCTTATCTGAATCTGGTGAAAATCATATGTCTGTGGGGCAGGAATATCAAGGGTGATGGGCGATGCGAATGGGATAGTAATGCTATAGACTGCGTTCGGTAGCAACGATTGCAAGCGAAAGACGGGAATAGCAGTGGAGTTTGGCAGGTTTCAGGATTTTCTCAGTGGCCTGGTGGCGCGGCAGCGGGAGCTGTTCTTCTCCGGCGATGGCAAGCCGTCAATCGAGGAACTATTGGAAAAGCTGATGGGATCTATCGGTGAAGTGTCGGGCATGCTGACGGCGCGGCAGGTGTTCGATAGCTACAATGAATTCGACGATGAGGCCAACCTCACCTTCTTTGAAAACCTGGAGAATAACTATAACGCCAATGAGGTGGCGGTGAAGCTGGCTTATGAGATGTATGCCGAAGTCGCCAACAGCTCTAATCTGAATCGCCTGGCGCGTGCGGCGGAACCACGTCGACTGGAATTACTGCGGCGCTTGAATCAGACGCCGGGTGCGACCCATGACCTGGTGAGTATGCGCGCGGATCTGTTGAAACTGATCAGGGACAATCCCCACCTCAAAGCGGTGGACGAGAACTTTGTCAGGCTGTTCACTTCCTGGTTTGGTCGCAGCTTTCTGGTGTTGCAGACCATCGACTGGTCCACCTCGGCGGCGATTCTGGAGCGCATCATTCGCTATGAAGCGGTGCATGAGATTAAGGACTGGGATGATCTGCGCAGCAGGATCGATCCGGTTAATCGGCGCTGTTTCGCCTATTTCCATCCGGCCCTGACCGATGAGCCGCTGATATTTGTGGAAGTGGCACTGGGGCATGCAATCCCGGATTCGATCGCCTCTATTCTTGAAGACGCGCCGGAGGAGGGCGGGGACTCTGCAAAATACTCGACGGCAACCTTCTACAGCATCAGTAACTGCCAGCCGGGCTTGAAAAACATTAGCTTTGGCAATTTTCTCATCAAGCAGGTGGTGCAGGAATTGCAGGCGGAATTTCCTTCGATCAAACAGTTTGTCACGCTGTCGCCGATCCCGGGGTTTCAGTGCTGGCTGGATGATGAGGCGAAAGACGAGCCAGAGGAAGTGATCAAACTCAGGGATGAAGTTGGCGCTCTGGATTGGGATGATGATGCGGTAGAAGATAAACCGGAAACCATTAGCAAGGCCGTGTTTAACTACCTCATGCATGCCAAGAAGGGCAAGTATCCCGCCGATCCGGTGGCCAGATTCCATCTGGGCAATGGCGCGATGATCTATCAGATCAATACTGGCGCCGATCTCAGCGACAAAGGCCTGTCTCAATCCCGTGGCACCATGGTGAATTATCTCTATGATCTGCGCTATATCGAGCGCAACCATGAGCGCTTTATCACCGAGGGTTATGTGGAGTATGAGGGTAAGCTGAAGTCGCTGTTGATCAAGTCCTGACACCACTCCCTTCAGACCTCGAGCTTGCCTCCGTTTGACAGCCGCATCTGATTATAGACTCAGCATTGACAGAATTCTCATTTCTGTCGGGGGTCTTGAATCAGGCCTGCTGAAGCTTTGCCTTTGATAGTACCCCGGCTGCTTCCATCAGTCAGTATGATGATAGAAGGAATAAAGACAATGTCTATAAACAAGCGCTGCTGCCTGCTACAAAACTGCTACAATTAGCCCTTCAAGCTTGGTGATTGAATTGGTTTAGATAGTACGGTCAGGCATCGTCCAAATTCCCAGAATTAAGAACTATGGCAAACAAACCATCAGACGCGCAATCGCTACGCGCGATCCACGAGGTATTCAGTCCGGATGAACTGAATGCCCTGTGCCAACGCATAATTGGCAGCGGCATCCTCGGCCGGTCGAAAAATTATGGCGCCATGCTCAGCTACCTGGTGCGATGTTCAATCGATGGCAATTCCCCGAAGGAGTTGGAGCTGGCAATCGATGTGCTCGGCCGGGGCGATGATTTCGATGTTTCGGTGGATTCGGCCGTGCGGGTCTACATGCACCAGCTGCGGAAGAAGCTGGATACCTATTACCAGAACCATCAGCAGGACGCACAGTACCGCATCGTCATTCCGAAGGGAAGCTATACCCTGGCTGCAGCGCCGTTGTTAAAAGCTTTTCCCAATACAATAGGCATGCGCTCGGCAAGACGCTATTTCAGTCTTAGTAATGGACTACTCGCCGGGGTGATTATTCTGCTGACGGCGAACTTGCTTTATATGTTCGCCGGGCAGGATGCCGAATCCGACCAGGTTTACCAGGTTGCAGCCCAACATCCGGTATGGGAGAGCGTGTTGAGTGACGGGCAACCCATTCTGTTGGTCATGGGGGACTACTATATCTTTGGCGAGCTCAATGCCAATGGCAACATCGCTCGCATGGTGCGAGAGTTTAATGTGAATTCCAGAAGTGATCTCGAGGATCTGCAGTTCAGCGATATCCAACGGGCAGAAAATTACCTGGACCTCGATTTAAGTTATATGCCGGAGGGAAGCGCCTTCGCCCTGGCCAGGATTTTGCCGATCTTGCAAGAGAGTGGCAAGCCGGTGAACATCACCATGATGTCGGACCTGACCACGGCGGATATTCGTAGCAATCATATCGTCTATATTGGTTATCTCAGCGCTCTGGAAAAACTGACCGGCATGGTCTTCGCCGGTTCCGGCTTGCGGATCGGCCGTAGTTACGATGAATTATTCAACACTAAAACCGCCGAATACTACACTTCCGACGCGGGTCTGCCGGAAGCGGGGAAACCGTTTCGGGACTATGGCATGTTCTCAACTTTTCCTGCCAGCACTGACACTCAGGTAATACTGATCTCCGGCATGCGCGACGCCGGCCTCATGCATATGGCCCAGGCCCTGGTCGATTCGGAGATCCTCGATGATCTGGTGGCGGCCATCGACAGTGATACCGATGAGGCAGTCGCCGGCTTTGAGGCCCTTTTCGAAGTCTATGGGATTGACCGTCTCAATTTCGATGCCAACCTGATTTACGCGAATCAGCTCAATATCAACAAGATATGGGAAAACCCGAACCGGGCAGAAATCAATTAGGCGCCTGTTACTTGCAGCGAGCTCTCGGGTAATTCTCCTGTTTCCCAATAAAATATTTAGCCGCACCAGTCGACTAAATTCAAAAAGCGGTTGGCAAAAACTACAAGTGTAGCCATTAAAAACTACAAATGTAGTTTATAAACTGGAAAGCAAACGCATACGCAAGCTGTTAGGCGTAGCCATAGGGAAGCAATCGGAAAAGTAAATTCGGCATCAGCTAATCCGATTCGCCCTTACCGAACTCAGGCGGGCTTTAATGGCCAGGCGCTTGGCCTTGTCTTCCCCGTACTTGTTAATAGAGAAGTAGGCGTTCTTCTGTTTGCGACGCACACCCTTACCTTCCTGCCAGGTAGCCACCCAGGAATGATCCTTTTCCGAGTAGCTCACACCGATCTCACCCGAGGAGTTAAGCGGCGATATTTTCCGCGGGCTGAATTTGGCGTAAGGCCAATTACTGGCATAAACCTTTCGGCCTTCTATGTCACGTTTTTTCTTGGCGGCGACTATGGCCTTGTTCTTGCCACCGTATTTCTTGTAGGGGAAGGACTGCTGAAAGCTCTTATTGCCATACTTGATTCGGACCCAGGCGCAATTTGTGCCCCTGGATTCGATAATGCTGATGTGATGAAGTGCGCTTAGTTTTTTCACAGGAACCCCTCTATCGTTCTGTGTTTGCTTCGATGCCCGCGTTCGTTTGTAGTATTTCCATTGAACTTGGGGTCGAGCCTGAATATTACTGTTATGACTACACTAGAGAGCTGTGGGTCATTTTTATTGCAAAAAACCCAAAAACAAATGGCAAGCCACACAGGGGGATCAGTCACTGCGTTCGCCGAGGTCTGGATTCAGTCTACACCCATATTTTGCATGGAGCCAGAGGTGGGTTATGGAGGCGAGGGGAAAAGAAAAAACAAACTGCTGCAGGAGATATGGTCGTGGCCGGTCTAACAGGCGTGCGCTGCCATGTGTTGAATAACACCTGGCTTGCGGCTTTCAACTTTGGTAATGCTGTAATCATACTGCTTGGCGCTGGGGTCGATATCCATGGCCTCATCGATAGCGGCAGACAGGTCTGCCTGGGCAGCCTGCCGGGTCAAGTAGGGGCCAGAAATTTTCACCTGCAAGCTGGGCTCGTTGGGCGCAGTGGCTATGATGTAAAAATTCTTCGCGTTCACGTTTACTATTTCACCTATGTCCTGCTTCGTTACTGACCGATTAGTTTGTTGGCGAATCGCGCCGCTTCAATATTCGTTGCAGGCCCCATGGATAAGGCGTTAGGCCTCCGTTATAGGGCTAATATCGGCGGCGTATTAAAAACCAACAGTCTCAGTAATACAAGATCGGAATAGCACTGAATATATTTCTATTCCGCGTCGGCCTGGACGTCTGTTTTCTTTGCCTACCTTCTTTCCCTGTTTTCTTCTTTAATTGCTTGCCTACTAGCTGATTTTGGGCCAAATTCTCTTAATCCAAGCTTAATCGTTGTACAAGCCGTAAATTGAGTTCCCCATTACACTATCGGGTATTGGCGGGGGATAAAGATGGTGGACTGTACTCCAAACCCTCTTTTAGTGGAGCATAAGCCTTGTTTTCAGGGTCATGGTGCTTCATGGGCAGACCCTAACCCACATGAGAGAGAGCAGCAACAGAGGTGCCCGGGCCTCGAATCACATGCATTATGAGCAGGCATGACATAAAATACCACGCAACCGGGTCGTTTGATGTGTGCCCAATCACCTGAGACGGGGAAAACTCGACCGCGGGCTCGCCGAAGTAGCTTGTCGATGCCGAACAATGGGCCAAAATCGGGGCCAGTTGGTGGCCGGCACCGTCTTTAATCCATCCTGGGTGTCGGGGTATCTGACCGACACCTTGCTGCAGAGAACCGGACTCAACGAATAATCATGCTCGACACCCGACCCTTACTCATCAAGACCGATTTTCCTGCGATCTCTCGTGGCATCCTCGATACTTTGCAGGTCAATCTGGGCTATAAATGCAACTTGACCTGCACTCATTGCCACGTCAATGCCGGGCCCACTCGCACCGAGATGATGAGTCTGGAGACGATAGACCTGGTGCTGCAGCACCTGCGCAGCCACGCCGTGCGAACCCTCGACCTGACCGGTGGAGCCCCGGAGATGAACCCCGATTTCAAATATCTGGTCAGTGCCGCCAGGGCCACCGGTGCGGAAGTCATCGATCGTTGCAACCTGACAATCCTAGGCGAGGAAGGCTACGAAGACATGGCCGAATTTCTGGCCAATGAAGGCGTCACCATTACCGCCTCCTTGCCGTGTTACACCGAGCAGAATGTCGAGAAGCAGCGTGGCAAGGGTGTGTTTAAGGACAGCATCACGGCCTTGCAGCAACTTAACGACTTGGGTTATGGCGCCGATCCAGGGTTGCAACTCAATCTTGTTTACAACCCGGATGGCCTCAATCTGCCGCCTGCCCAGGCCGGGTTGGAGCTGGACTATAAGCGTGAGTTGAAGCAGCAATACGGCATCGTTTTTAACCAGTTATTCACCATCACGAATATGCCTATCAGCCGTTTCGGCGGCATGTTGCTGGCGAAAGGACTGTATCATCAGTATATGGATATCCTGCGCGACAGCTATCGAGCGGAAAACCTGGAAACCGTGATGTGCCGTTCTCTGCTGAGTATTGACTACGAGGGCTTCGTCTACGATTGCGATTTTAACCAGATGCTGGTCATGCCCCTGGCCCTGAATGGCAAATCCAGAACCCATCTGTCGGAGCTAGGAAAACAAGTTCTCACCGATAACCCGATCGCCATCGGCGAGCATTGCTTCGGCTGCACTGCCGGCCAGGGCAGCAGTTGCGGCGGCGCTCTCGGCAGCTAGGGCACTCTCCTGTGTCGCTCTTATCCCGTTGAAAATAAGCTTCATCTTGCCGGTTTTGAATGAAGCCGCTCTGATTCGGGCGCAGTTGCGAGGCTTGCAAAGTTATCGGGTTGAGGGTCACGAGATAGTACTCGTCGATGGGGGTAGCAGCGATGACACCGTCGAAAATGCTGCTGGCCTGGCAGATCGAATCGAAATCTCGGCACCCGGGCGCAGCGCCCAGATGAACCGGGGTGCAGAACTCGCCCGGGGGGACTTGTTGCTATTCCTCCACATCGATACCTCGCTACCAGAACAGGCGGACCAGCTGATTAGTGCTGAGATGAATGCTGGAAACCAGCGGCGACAGTGGGGCTGGTTCGATATTCGCTTGAGCAATCCTGGCCTGGCGTATCGAATCATTGCCGCGGCCATGAACCTAAGAGCGCGCTGGAGTGCTGTATGCACTGGCGACCAGGCGTTGTTTGTGGAGGTAGAGCTATTTCACCTGCTCGGTGGGTTCCCGGCAATTCCGCTGATGGAGGACGTGGCGATGAGTAAGTTGCTGCGACGCGCGGCCAGGCCGGCACCCATAAAAACTGCGGCGCTAGCCTCCAGCAGGCGCTGGCAGCAGCACGGCCTGGTCAAGACTGTGTTGCTGATGTGGTGGTTAAGACTGCAGTACTTTCTCGGGGTAAGCCCCCGAGTATTGGTGAAGCAGTATTATCCGAGGCGTTGAAATCGGGATCCAAGCCATGGCATTCAAATTTCCAGACTCCCGCATTGCCGTGTTTGCACGGGAACCCCTTCTGGGCAAGGTGAAAACCCGCCTGCTGGCGGCACTAGGAGAAGAGGGGGCGCTGGCGCTATATCAACAAATGCTGGTCCGCATCGGCGGCTGTATTAATGCATCTGGGCTGGCGCGACTGGATCTGTGGGTAAGCTCTAACCCATCTCATAAGTTGTTCCTAACTATATGTAATGAAATGAATATATATATTCAGGAAGGCAATGATTTGGGAGAAAAAATGGCGTTTAGCTGCGAGAGCACACTGCTGGCTGAAGCGGCGCAGAGTGTGATCATCGTCGGCACCGATTGTCCAGTAATGGATGCAGCCTACCTGGACTCTGCCCTGACCAGCTTGCAGGGAGGCAGCGATGTGGTCATCGGCCCGGCAGAAGACGGCGGTTACGTCCTCATCGGCATGCGACAGCCGCAAGCTGCACTGTTTGTCGATATTCCCTGGGGTTCAGACCGTGTGCTTGCCGAGACCCTCACCAGACTGCAAGCCCTGCACCTAAACTACCACCTGCTACCCACCCTGTGGGATGTTGATACCCCGGCAGATCTGCCACGCCTGCAGACCCTGAATCCACCTCTGCCGTCAAATTCTTAGAATGCTTCCAGTGTCAACTTGAGGTATGTGTTGTAAACTATATTTAAATCAATGGGTTATCGTTTATCACTTCGCGGACAGACTACAAATATTCAGTGAAACCCAGCAACATGCATATTAGGTAGGTGGCAATGGGGAGGCCATATCCGACAGTATCAAATGACCTGAGAGCGATCAGGGTGTATCGAAGGATTTTTCGAGGGCGAGCATTTTTTTGGCTAGTTGTCTGGGATCAACCTTGTATTCGCTAGCGATGATTCGGTGATGCAGGTCGACGACTCTGGCGGCATCGATCTCGGGGAGCTGTTCGATCGCGGACTTCATTATCTGTAAATCGAGTGCTGGAGAGCTCAGCGCAATGGCGTCAGAATTCGCCATCCGTGATCGACTCCTAGGCCGCGTCGATAGTCGGGTGACGACACCCGGTTTCCGGTTTTTAGGCATCGAGCGAGTTGTATGGGGTCCTGTTTTAATCACTGCGGTGTATTTCGTGTCCGTTAATTGCCAGTATTCGCCCGGATTTTCCGTGGTCACCGGGTCTGCGGGAGCCGGATGCTAAGACTCCGGCGTCCGGGTCGCGCTATTCATTTCCTGTCCATTGCCGTGTTGGATAGTCGGTCTGTGCTGCTGCCATCAGCTTGAAAAAGATGGTTACAACAGCTGACGAATAGGCAACGGGTTTCAAATATAACGACTGCTGTGAAGATAACTTTAAATCCAGGCGGTGACGACTCGCGGCCATGGATCAGCGCCGATTTAGCCGGCGATAGCCGCTGAGATTGACTCTTCAACTAATTGATATTGCGCTATAAAATAGGATCGGTAGCGCTTGCTCAAGCTCGAGAAAATTGCCTCATCTGTGAATCTTCAGTGGCAGTCTAGTCGCTCCCCAGGGCAACAATGGGGCAAGTTTCAAGCGTCGATCTCAAGAGCAACGGGCAATGCCGCGTAAGTGAATACTTCGAGTGAATTAACAGTAGCAACGCGAAAATAGTGGCCCGGAGGCACAACAGTAGTGAGCACCGGGTAACGCAATCAGCATTTCCTCCCATACTAATTGTCGATCACGGCGCCGCCATAGATATCGATAAATTTATCGGGAAAACGACAGGCCTTGCCGCTGGATAAGGTCACGCAGATCAATTGCCATTGGCCACGCAATACCGTGTTACCGGTTCGGGGATTGAGAACCTGGAAGCGGCGTTCCAGTCGCAGTTTGTTATCACAGGCGGTCAGCCAGGTTCCAGCAATCAAGCGCTCACCTTCAAAACTTGGCAGGAAGTATTCGTAGCGGGCCTTGTGAATGGCAACGCCGCGATTCAGTATCTGGTAGTCGTTAAGACTCAAGCCCAGCTCTTCAGAATGCTTCCAGGCGCAGGCTTCGCACCACACCACATAACAGGCGTTGTTGGCGTGGCCCATGCCGTCGATATCGCTGGCTTGCACTTCGATTTCATAGGTATAGGGGGAGAGCAGATCCCAATTCACTGCGGTCAATCCTGAGTCAGAAAAGTGCGGAATTCTAGCACGAAATCTTTTGCCTGGGGGTCGGCAATGAGGATGCTATTGCCTCAGTTTCGGCGACTTGGGGACTGTGCAAAATCTCTGCGGAAATTTGTCTTAAAGTGACTTAAAACAGACTACAATGCTCAGCTGTATGCACCCATGTAGCGGACTATTTAATATCATTCATCAGGCAGATGTGGCAGTGGAATATTCTCGATCCGGCAGTCCCGTTCGCCCCTCAATTGCAGTTACTTATGGAGGCATGGATTCGCCGATAAATGACTGAAGAAACCACCATACTGTTAATCGATGACGATGGCCAATCCCGTTACGACCTGGAGACCGTGCTTTCATTCCTGGGTGAAACCACGGTCTCCGCAAATTCCGACGATTGGCGCACAGTGATCTCCGCGGCAGTTGACAAGCCATCTGCTATCGCTGTGGTGCTTATCGGTGCCTGCGAGAAACAGGCCACCGCCACCTTGCTTGCCGAAATTCACCAATGGGAGGCGGGCACTCCCTTCGTCTTGCTTGGTGACCACGACTTACCCAAGGACCTGGATTCCGAGATCTATAATCGCGTCACCGCAATCCTTGCCAAGACCCTGAGCTACCAACCGTTACTGGATGCCCTGCACCAGGCGGCGGTTTTTCATGAGAATTTTAATCGGCTCAGAAATTTTGATGGCGTTCGTGATTACAATATGTTTCGCAGTCTGGTGGGCACCAGCGCGGCAATACAGCAGATTCGAACCATGATGGGGCAGGTGGCGAACACCGAGGTCAGCGTGTTGATCACCGGCGAGTCCGGTACTGGCAAGGAAGTGGTGGCGAGGAACCTGCACCTTAATTCTTCCCGGGCCGAGAAGCCCTTCGTGCCCATCAACTGTGGCGCCATCGCCCGGGAATTGCTGGAGAGTGAATTGTTCGGACACGAGAAAGGCGCGTTCACCGGCGCCATCTCCTCCCGGGCAGGACGCTTCGAGCTGGCAGACGGCGGCACCCTGTTCTTGGATGAAATCGGTGACATGCCGCTGAACATGCAAGTAAAGATACTGCGGGTGATACAGGAGCGCAGTTTCGAGCGGGTCGGCGGCGTTAAAACCATGGAAACGGACGTGCGTATCCTGGCCGCGACCCATAGAGACCTGGAGCGACTGATCGAGTTGGGCGAATTCAGGCAGGATCTATATTATCGCATAAATGTCTTCCCCATCGAGATGCCACCACTGCGGGAGCGAGCAGAAGACGTGCCCCTGTTGCTGAATGAACTCATTACTATCATGGAGACGGAACAGCGGGGATCGGTAAGATTCAACTCCGCCGCGATCGCCGTGCTGCAACAATACAGCTGGCCCGGCAACGTCAGGGAACTGGCGAACCTGGTGGAACGCATGGCGATCTTACATCCCCATGGCATCGTCGGGGCCAACGATCTACCGGCCAATTTAACCGCTGTCGGCGACGACAAAGCGGCCGGCACTGACACCAGCCCGGCCGTCGCCGCGCCCGCCACAAATGCGGAAGACAATACTGCAACCTCGGAAGGCATAAGCCACTCCCTGCTGCCTCTGAATGGTATCGATCTCAAGGAATATCTTGCCAATCTGGAGAAGAACATGATCGCGCAAGCGCTGGATGACAGCGGTGGTGTAGTGGCTCGCGCCGCCGAACGCCTGCAAATGCGCAGAACGACGCTAGTAGAAAGAATCAAGAAGTACGCGCTGCAGAAAAAACAAGTAGAGGCCGATAGCACTGCCGAACAGAAAGCCGGCAAGGAACAGGACAATTCGAACCAGGCGGTATCCGGCTAGGTCACTCGCTTGTCAACTCTACAACCGCTGCCGCGGTCGATTTTAATCGACAATAATCAGGGTAATCGAATCGAGTCCTGCACCGCCGCTGGATGAATTTCCACGCCGCCGGCTGGCAGTTTATCATGGTCCATGTAGGCCCCATCTGCGTCCATATGTAATCTACCTGCCGCGAACCAGGACACAACCTTCGGATAGATAATATGCTCTTTCGCAGCCACCCGGGTGGCCAGTTGTGCAGCTGTGTCGGTGGTGAGGACAGCAATTTTTTCCTGGGCGACGACCGGTCCACCATCGAGTTCGTCGGTGACAAAATGAACCGAGACACCGTGTTCCTTGTCCCCCGCGTCCAGCACTCTCTGATGGGTGTTGACACCGGTATAAGCGGGCAGCAGGGAAGGATGAATATTGAGTATCCTGCCCTGGTAGTGTTGCACAAACTCCGGGCCTAAGATGCGCATGAAGCCAGCCAGCACGATGAGCTCGGGGTCGAACGCGTCGATGACTTCGATGAGCTTCCGATCAAAATCTTGCCTCGAGCTATAGTTGTCGTGATCGACCACCAGTGCGGGAATGTCCGCAACAGTGGCGCGCTGCAATCCAAATGCCTCGTGATTATTGGAAACCACCGCGACTACCCTGAAATTGGACGTGGTGCTGGCGTTTATGAGTGCCTGTAGATTGGTGCCGTTGCCGGAGATGAGCACGACGATGTGGCAGTGTGTTTTTTCCATCTGAGTTTTCGCTTTGTATTATTTCAGGGGGGCGCCAGGGTGCGCCTGATTAGTTATTTGAGAACGACCGCTGGCGCATCTGCTTCGCGCGCCGCCACGGTGCCAATCAAGAAGGCCGTGTTATTACCAGGCGCTGCTGCGGCGCCACCATTGAGACAATTCAGCGCCGCCCGCACCTGATCCGCTTGCACACAGATCACCAGGCCGATACCGCAGTTAAAAGTTCGGTGCATTTCGGTGTCGGCGACGTTGCCGTGCTGCTGTATCCAGTCGAATATTTGGGGTCGGTCCCAGGCACTGAGGTCGATAACGGCCTGGGTAGACTCGGGCAATACTCGGGGTATATTTTCGGTGAAACCGCCGCCGGTGATGTGGGCGATGGCCTTGATGTCGGCGACGCCGGCGAGGGCTTGTATGGCTTTGACGTAGATAATTGTGGGCGTCAGCAAGGCTTCACCCAAAGTGCTACCTGCAAAGGTCTGGTTCAGGTCGGCATCGCTCATCTCGATGATTTTACGGATCAGGGAGTAGCCATTGGAGTGGGGGCCGGATGCTGCCAGCCCGATCAGACAGTCTCCAATTTCGACCTGCTGGGGGTCGATGATGTCTTCTTTTTCCACTACCCCCACGGCGAATCCAGCCAGATCATAATCTTCGCCTGCATACATGCCAGGCATCTCCGCGGTCTCACCGCCGATCAGGGCGCAGCCCGCCTGCTCGCAACCGGCGCCAATGCCGGTGACGACTCGGCTCGCAGTTTCTACATTAAGCGCGCCGGTGGCGTAGTAATCCAGGAAAAACAACGGTTCGGCACCGCAGACGATGAGATCGTTGACGCACATCGCCACCAGATCGATACCGATGGTGTCGTGCCGGTTCAGGCGCACGGCCAGGGCGAGCTTGGTACCAACGCCATCGGTGGCAGATACCAACACCGGATGTCGATATTTTTCCGGGATCTCACAGAGGGCGCCGAAGCCGCCTAACTTCGACAGCACCTCCGGCCGCTGGGTCTTCTGGCTTACGGATTTTATTTTTTCGACCAGGGCATTGCCGGCATCGATGTCGACACCGGCGTCGCGATAACTCAGAGATTCTTTTTCCCGGGAGGGGCTTGGGTTTACATTCTTATCCAAGGTCATTACTGGCGCCCTTAACTGTAGTGCAATTTGCCCATTGTTCGGCAGCAAGACCACGCAGCAGGAAGCTTTGCCGCTGGCGAGGCCAACGAGTCCAAACAACATAAAAATCAGGGCGCTGATAATACCAAGAAGCGGCTGCGTAGTCAGTCGTTTAATAGCCTGCACGGCTGGATTCGGTAAGCTAAAAGCGAAGCGCAAAACTTAGGTTAAACAACGAAAATTACAGTATTATCGCTGCCAATGTTTGCGATTAATTTCCAAAATTGGCGGTTGTGTCTATCCATCACCAGAAGCAGCCTGTTGCTTGTGTCGGTGCTAGTGTTGCCACCCCTGGTCGGCGTGCAACTCAGCGTGGCTCTGCAAGTCACGGGTTTATACAGTCAGCAGGTACGGGTAAGCAATGAAAGCAATGCAGAGAGGACCCGTGCCTTCCACGAGGCGCTGGCGGCGGTAATCGTGAAGGTGACAGGTGACCGGGATGCCTTGCAGCATCCTACTATCGAGCGAGCGCTGGATAATGCGCGGAACTATGTCGAAGCCATGAGTTACGACAGTGTCGCCATCGCAGTGGATACGAGCGCCACAGCGGCGACTGCTGTCGAGCCAGGGCCCGAACCTGGAGTTGTCAGCTTTTCGGCGAGCCTGCCGGACACCATCGAGCAGCGCTATATCGACGTCGATTTTTCGGCAAAATTAATCAATGAATTATTGGCCGGCGCGAATATTCCGGTGTGGGACAGCAATCGCCCCAGCGTGCTGATCTGGATGGTGCTGCAGAACGAAAACGGCGAGCGTAGCTTGCTTACCGCCGATAGCAATCCGGAGATTATTCAGATGATGCAGGATTTTGCCCTGGTGCGAGGGCTGCCGATAATTTTCCCGGTGCTGGATTTTGAGGATCGACAGAATCTGTCGGCGGATATTCTCTGGGCCCTGGACGAGACAACAATCGGCAATGCTAGCGCACGTTACGGCGCAGACAGTGTGCTTTCGGGTCGCCTGCATGTAACCGGCAGTAGCGAGCTGGTGGGGCTGTGGCAGTTTATATTTCAGCAACAGGCGGAAACTTTCTATGGATTCGACACCGACCTGCAATCGTACCTGCATGCGCCGCTGGAGCGAATCACAGCTGAACTGGCAGGATTTTTTGCCATCGTTCCCGAGTTCTCCAATCAGCAAAGCGTGCGCCTGCGCATAGAGGGAATCAAAAACCTGACTGCCTATTCCGCCTTGCTGGGCTACGTGGGCAATTTAGGTCTAGTGGAAAGCGTTACCATGGCAGGGCTGGATGGGGAGCGGCTGGAGCTCGACCTGGGATTGCTTGGCGATGCGCAGCAATTATTCGAGTTGATTGCACTGGATCGGGATCTACTGCCCATTGAGAGTTCATTAAACGTCGACCAGGCATTTCTGCACTATCGGTGGACACGATAGTTAATGCCCCCAACTAAACCCAACACCTGCCAGCAAGGCAGACCTACGCAGCTGCTACTCGGCGTCGGTCTCGACGACGACGCGACCTTCGAAAACTTCCTGGTTGCGCCTGCCAATCAGCAACTCGTAGACTACCTCCGTGCTGCCGCCGCCAACCGAGCCAGCGAACAATTTATTTATCTGTGGGGTGGCCCGTCTTCCGGCCGCACTCACCTGTTGCAGGCGATGTGTCATGAATTAACGACGGCCCGTCACAGCTCTATCTACTTGCCCCTTAAGGAGCTGGCAAATTTTGCGCCAGCTATTTTTCAGGGGGCTAACACCCTGTCTTTGGTGTGCCTGGATGATCTTGATTGCCTGGCGGGGGATGCAGCCTGGGAAGTGGCACTGTTTAACGCTTTCAATGAGATTCAGGCCAGTGCTACCCAACTGATTATCTGTGGCAATTGTGCGCCCCAGGGTTTACAGATAAAACTGCCGGACCTGGCCTCGCGCTTGCAATCGGGGTTGACGTTTCAGCTCACCGAATTGAATGACACCGACAAGCGAATAGCTTTGCAACTTCGGGCTGGAAACCGGGGCATGGAGCTGGGCAACGCTGTCGCCGATTACATCATCGCGAGGGCGGAACGTAGCCTCAAAGCCCTCATGCAAATTCTGGATCGGCTGGATGAAAGCTCGATCAAGGAACAGCGCAAGTTGACGATCCCTTTTGTTAAATCCACGTTGGGACTGTAGCCGGTAACACAGAGGTCATGGGGCCCGCTGGAATCAAAAATCGGTGAAGCAAATCGATGCCATTAATCAGAGGCGCCCTAGCTTGAAGTGATCCCGATATCGCCTGATATACAAAATCATCGCCACAAACATAATGACGCATAGCACTAGCTCGGTCACCCCCAGCCACCGCCGTGAGGGATCGAAGGCCAGCAAGACGCCGTGGGTAAAATACAGCAGTACCACGAAACACATCCAGGCGTAAGTTCTTGGATTGTTTTGCACCAGCCCCTTCAGGAAGATTAACAGGGGCAGAGTTTGTATTAACCAGATCACCGGTGTTGCCAGCGTAATGCCGGTAGTCATCACCACCGTACTAACCAGGAAATACAGCAGCAGTCCGAAAAAGGCCGACAAGGTTACCCACCTTGAGCGTTGTAATCTTGCGGGTAGTGCAGGTGTTGTGTTCGTCACGCCGTGCTCACTGGGCAAGTTTGATGGCGATGCCTGCCAGGCGTTTGCCGAGGGCAATGCAGAGTTCGCTTTCATGCTCACTGATGGGATTATCCCCGGTCGGCCCGGCGTGATGGCTGGCGCCATAGGGGGTGCCACCACCGGTAGTGGCGATGAGGGCGGCCTCGGAATAGGGGATGCCGCAATAGATCATGCCCTGGTGCAGCAGGGGGATGGCCATGGTTAACAGGGTAGTTTCCTGACCGCCGTGCAATGAGGACGTGGAAGTGAAGGCCGCGAACGGTTTGTCGATCAACGCGCCGGAGGTCCAGATGCCGGCGGTGCCGTCGAGGAAATACTTCAGGTGTGCGGCCATGTTGCCAAAGCGGGTGGGGCTGCCCAGGATCAGGCCGGCGCAATTCCTCAGGTCTTCTTTGCCGCAATAGACGGCGCCACTATCCGGAATCTCTGCCGCGCTGGCGCTGGTGTCCGGGGAGACAGTCGGTACCGTCCTTATTCTGGCCTCAAGCTTTTCTGATTGTTCGACGCCGCGACCGATCAGCTGCGCCATTTTTTCTGTGGCGCCATTGCGAGAGTAATACAGTACCAGGATATAGGGTAAATCCATGTCAGAGGTCTCCGATTAGTGCCAGGACGTTTTCCGGCGGTCGTGCCAGAATCGCGCGCTCGCCGCGCACCACGATTGGCCGCTGCATGAGCTGCGGGTGTGTACACAAAAATTCGAACAGAATTTCATCGCTGAGGGAATCATCGTCGAGCCCCAGAGCCTCGTATTCTGGCTCGCTCTTTCTCAAAATCTCCCGAATGCCCAGGCCAAGCTGCACCAACAGGGCCTTTAGTTCATTGATATCCGGGGGTGTCTCCAGGTAATAGATGATTTCAGGGATCACCCCGTTTTCTTCCAAAAGAGCCAAGGTTGCCCTGGATTTTGAGCAATCTGGGTTGTGATAGATCTTTATATTCGTCACCCTTTTTCTCCAGCGATAGAGGTTCCCCAGTTATTGCCATCGATAAATTTTTGCTTGCCCAGCTCCTTCTCGATGACAGAGTCGACCCCGCTTTGAAAGTTTTTGATGGAGCGCGCCTCATCCGATTCGATGTGTGCGCCCAGATGGTCTGCGTTGCGCAGCCGCAATGCGCGCCAGATATCTACCAGGGCACAGTCGATTATAGAGTGGGCGGGTTGATAGCGCACCGGGTCGTCTGCAGTTTTGCCGATTAATCCAATTTGTTCTAGCGCCAGCAGTGAGTCCTCGATGACAATGGGGTTGCTGCTGATAGCGAAAGCCAGTTCGGATTCTGTCAGCGCAGCCTTAGCCTGGTGAAATCGTCGAATGATAATGCTGGCCAGGGTAAGGCTGAGTTGTTCCTGTTGAGCGATACTCTGAACCGTCGGCTCGCGCCCGGTCCGGGCTTTGGCAGGGTTCTGGTGATAGAAGGCGATGCTGCTGCCAATCAGAGCCACCAGCCAGCCGATGTAGGCAAATAGCATCACCGCTATCGCGGTGGCGAATGCCAGGTAAATCGATTCCCGGGCAGAGGAGACGAAGATGCTCTGAAATAGTGAACCCATCAGTTTCCAGATAATGGTTGTTACGAAGCCACCGAGTAAGGCGGAACCGAATCGCACCCGCGTATTTGGTAAGAAACTGTAGGCAAAGGCGAATGCCAGTGACATCAACAGGATCGGCATTATCAGTGCCATTAGTTCGATAAGCAGGCCGCCGAAGCTCAGGTTTGCCAGGAAGCTCGCGAAAAAATTGGTATTGACCGAAGAGCTAATACTGATAGACAGGAAAAGCAGTATCGGGCTGACGATCACAGCAAGCAGATATTCGCTGACGCGACTGGACCAGGAACGGCCTTGCTTCACTGCCCAGATGTAATTAAACGAAGACTCGATCTTGCGCATCATGTCGAGGACGATGTAGAGCAATAGCCCGACACTGGTGACGCTGATTAACTGCACCTGGATGTCATCGACGTAGCCAAGAATCTGGCCGCTGACTTCGGTGCTGCGATTGCCTAGGGGCTCCAGTAACATGAGCAGGGTCGGCTCCAAGGTATTGTGCACACCGAGACTCTTGAGGATGGCAAAGGAGAGGGCGAGAAGGGGAAACAGGCCGATCAGGGTCGTGAAAACCAGGCTCATGGCCCGCAGCGAGAGTTGCCCATGTACCAGATCTCGAATCACGGCAATCAGAATCTGGCAGCTTCTGATGAGGAAACGTTTGGCGAAGGGAAGGCTGGCGATATCCTGCTGCCAGAGGAAATTCCTGAGAACGGTGCGAAATTTGTTTAAGTTGGTTTGCAGGGGCGCAAAGTTAATAGCCATGGAGAACTTGCAGCAAAGAGGTTTCGGGTATTATACGGCATATGGCTGACTTGGATACCGACTGTCTGGAGTACCGGCCCAGACTATGAAGATTTCGAAAATCTGTTACCGGGGCTTTATCGAAGGTAGGGTGCAGGGCGTATTTTTTCGGGCGGAGACCCGGCGTCAGGCGCAGCTATTAGGCCTCGATGGCTGGGTGCGAAACATCGATGATGGCTCTGTCGAGGTGCTGATTTGCGGCGGCGAGGACCCGGTCAGGCAGATGCTGGAGTGGTTGCAGGCAGGCCCACCGATGGCAGAAGTTGAGGTGGTGTCACTGGCGCAGTCAGATTGCCCGGTGCTGGCAGGCTTCAACATCGTAAGCTAGCCCGCTGGACAGTCGCTACTAGTCGCCAGGTTTGATCATCTCGATGAGAAAATCGCTCATGTCAGCCTTATCTATGAGTTGTTTCTCTCCCTGCCGGCGGGCCTTGTACTCAAGCACGCCGTCCGCCAGTAGTCGCGGTGATACCACGATGCGATGGGGGATTCCTATCAACTCGGAATCGGCAAATTTAACCCCCGGGCTGGTTTTGCGGTCGCGGTCATCGAGCAGGACTTCGATGCCGGCCTGTTCCATGGCCTCATAGATAGCTTGAGAGACTTCGTTTACCTGGGGAGATTTGTGGGCATCGATCTCCATGATCACCAGCTGGAACGGCGCCAGGTTGTCAGGCCAGATGATGCCCTTGGTATCGTGACTCTGCTCGATGCAGGCAGCCACGATCCGGGTTACTCCGATGCCGTAACAGCCCATCGTCATGGTGACGCCTCTGCCATTCTCGTCGAGTACTGTGGCCTTGAAAGCCTCGCTGTATTTTTTGCCGAGCTGGAAAATATGGCCCACTTCGATACCACGTTTGATGGCCAGAGTGCCGCTGCCATCGGGACTGATATCGCCCTCCTGGACTTTTCTTATATCCGCTACAGCATCAAATCTTATGCGTTCATCCCAATTGCCATTACGCAGGTGTTTGCCCACCTGATTTGCACCACAGACAAAATTGCGCATGTCGCGGGCACTGGGATCGGCAATGGTTTTTATTTTAAGTTCCACCGGCCCCAGGTTGCCTGGCAGGCAAGCAATGGTTTGTTCAATCAACTCATCGCTGGCAAATTCTAGGGGGCTGGCGACGCCGGGGATTTTTTGCGCCTTGATTTGGTTTAATTCCTGGTCACCCCGTAACAGCAACGCAATCAGTTCGTCAGTCCGGTTGCCGTCTGTATCGGCGCCGTGCACGATCAAAGTCTTGACCATCTCCCAGGCTTCGATCTGCATCTGCCTAGCCACTTCTTCGATGGTATGGGCGGCGCCGGTGTCGATGATTTCCACTTCGAGCTTTTCCGCTGGCTCCCTCGCTGCAGTTGTAGGCGGCAGTGTGCCCTCGGCCATTTCAATACTGGCGGCGTAGTCTCCTTCGCTGCTGAAAACTATTTCATCCTCTCCGGAATCGGCCAGCACATGAAACTCATGGGAAGTACTACCACCGATGCTTCCCGAATCGGCGATCACGGCTCGAAAGTTCAGCCCCAGGCGGCTAAAGATGTTGCTGTAGGTCTGGTGCATGAGTTCGTAAGTTTTATTTAATGAGGCATCGTCGACATGAAACGAATAGGCGTCCTTCATGATGAATTCCCGTGCCCGCATTACGCCGAACCTGGGCCTCCTCTCATCACGGAACTTGGTCTGAATCTGGTAGAAATTGGCGGGCAATTGCCTGTAGCTGCTGTATTCGTTACGAATCAGATTTGTAATCACCTCTTCGTGGGTTGGGCCGAGGCAAAAATCCCGATCGTGCCTGTCCTTGAAGCGTAGTAATTCAGGCCCCATGGTCTGCCAACGCCCGGATTGTTCCCACAACTCGGCGTGTTGCACAACTGGCATGGAAACCTCCATGGCGCCGGACTTGTCCATTTCCTGACGAACGATCTGAGTGACTTTGTGAAGTACCCGCAGCCCCAGTGGCAGCCAGGTGTAGAGGCCGCTGGCCAAACTGCGAATCATGCCGGCACGTAACATCAGCTGATGGCTGATTATTTCCGCATCGGCTGGGGTTTCTTTGAGGGTGGCAATTAGGTATTTACTGGCGCGCATGGTTGTTTATTAAAAGCTTGTCTCATAAAAGAAAGGCAGCCTCTGGCTGCCTTGCATTGTGCTTTATTGTACGGGGGAAATCCTCACAAACTGAACCTGACTATAATTAGTTTATTGGTTTCGATTGCGGGCGAAGTCTCTTAAGACCCGGCATCTTAACAACTGGGTGCTAACTATAGCGCAAATTCTTTAAGTTTCTTCAAGGGCAATACCTTGACGCGGGTGGTGGCAGGCTTGCGCGGAATATCCATTAACTCGCCGGGCTTGAACGGATTGGGTACATTCTTGCGAGCGGGCCGAGCCGGGCGAGCGACAGATTTTACCTTCAACAAACCGGGTAGGGTGAACTCGCCGACCGCACGCTTCTTGATGTGCCTTTCTATCAAATTACTCAACTCATCGAGAACCGCAGACACTTCTTTCTTGCTAATGGAAGTGGCCTGCGCTATCGCGTTTAGAATTTCGGTCTTGGTGTATTTTTTTTGAATCGCTGGAATTTTTCTTTTTGTTGCATTGCCTGCCCGGTTATTTGCGGCAACTTTTTTTAGTGATTTTTTTACGGCCATGCCCAGTCTCTTTTTCTCTAGTGGGTGTGTTTGATCCGGTGGAGGAATCGTCAATAAAGGTTTTTTACACTAGTTTTATGGTAACGAACGCCTCAGGGGCTGTATTTATAAATCATTCATCTTGCGCTCGCAAGCAATTCCTACAAATTGAACAGATTAATTTACATAAGTAAAAATGCTGGAATATTTGACGGGTTTTACTTGCATATTCCGAATTTGAGTGAATGTAAAATTCGGCAATGTTCAACTCATCGATATCCAAAAATTCGATAAAAATATGTGCTTGTTAAACTGTTAGCCTGGGTAAAAAGAGAGGTAGTAGATTACATCGGAGCGTTAAGAAAATTCAATAGCCAGAAAAGTGTGTGCACTAAAAACCAATTAAGGAGGCTCTGAATAATTATTCAGGAGCTCCTTAAGGTATAATCGCCGGTTTTTATCGATCGGGCCGGTGGAATCGGCTTTTGACTGCCGCCGCATGTCTGCAACGAATCAGTTGAAAAGGAAGCCAATGCCAATTTACGAATACCAATGCACGCTCTGTGAGCACAAGCTCGAGGTGCTACAGAAGATGAGCGACGATCCTCTCGAGGATTGCCCGGCCTGTGACCGGCCGGAACTGAAGAAATTGGTCTCGGCAGCCAGTTTCCGTCTCAAGGGCAAGGGCTGGTATGAAACCGATTTCAAGACCGGCGACAAGAAGCAACTGGCTGAATCCGATTCGGGCAAGGCTCCAGCAACCAGCGATGGCAGTGATGGTGATTCCAGCAAGAAGCCCGGCACTGGCGATAAAGCGGCAGCGGAAACTGGGAAATCGAAGCCAGAAAAGAAGTCCACCAGCCAGCAGGATTCCAAATCAGTCAGCAAGAAGACCGCTAAACCTGAGCAGGGGTCCAGTTAAACTGGCTGTAGATGTGATTGGCGCCGGTGCCGACAGAGTTTTATGAGCGTAGCTTAAACGGGAAATGAATATGCGCAGCAATTATTGCGGAGAATTAAACGAATCATTTGAAGGCAAAGACGTGGTCCTTTGTGGTTGGGTACACAGGCGCCGCGACCACGGTGGCGTGATATTTCTCGATGTTCGCGACCGCGAGGGGGTTGCCCAGGTGGTTTATGATCCGGATACGGTAGAGAGTTTTGCGATCGCCGAGGATGTACGCAACGAATTCGTGATCCAGGTTAAAGGCCGGGTACGTCTGCGCCCGGATGGCACCATTAATCCAGAGATGCCCACCGGTAAGATCGAAGTATTGGGCAAGGAGTTGGTGGTATTGAATGCAGCCGAGACACCGCCTATACAACTGGACGAGCACGGCAGCGTCAGCGAAGATATCCGCCTACGCTATCGCTACATCGACCTGCGCCGTCCGGAGATGATCGAACGCCTGCGCTTCAGATCCAAGGTGACCAATACGGTACGTAACTTCCTCGACGACCATGGTTTTCTGGACATTGAGACTCCCCTGTTGACGAAGGCAACGCCGGAAGGCGCGCGCGATTACCTGGTGCCGAGTCGAACCCATCCTGGCAGTTTCTTCGCCCTTCCACAGTCGCCGCAACTGTTCAAGCAAATACTGATGGCCGCGGGGATGGATCGATACTACCAAATTGCGAAATGTTTCCGCGACGAAGATTTACGCGCTGACCGCCAGCCTGAATTCACCCAGATCGACGTGGAGACCTCATTCATGGATGAGGAGCAGATCATGACGATCATGGAAGCAATGATTCGGCACGTGTTCAAGACCCACCTGGATGTCGATCTGGGCAAATTTCCCGCCATCACCCACGCCGAGGCGATCCGACGCTATGGCGTCGACAAGCCGGACCTGCGTATCGACATGGAATTGGTAGATATTGCCGAGTTGATGCAGGCGGTGGACTTCAAGGTATTCAGCGGTCCGGCCAATGATGCTGGCAGTCGGGTGGTGGCCTTGCGCGTCCCTGCCGGTGGCAGCCTCAGTCGCAAGCAGATTGATGGCTATACCGATTTCGTAGCGATATACGGCGCCAGAGGCCTGGCCTGGATCAAGGTCAATGACATCGGTGCCGGTGTCGAGGGCCTGCAATCACCGATAGTGAAGTTTATGTCCGCCGACGTGATCTCCGCCCTGATGCAGAAGCTGAATGCGGCAAGCGGCGACATCATATTCTTTGGTGCCGACAAGGCCAAGGTGGTTAACGAAGCCATGGGCGCGCTGCGGACCAAAGTGGCGGAAGATCTCGGTCAGGTGGACCCTGGCTGGGCGCCGTTGTGGGTGACCGATTTTCCGATGTTCGAAAGCGCCAGCGATGGCAGCCTGACATCTCTGCACCATCCCTTTACCGCACCCGCCTGCGACGCCGAGGCACTGGCCAAGGATCCGCTCAACGCCCTGTCCCGGGCCTATGACGTAGTATTGAACGGCACCGAATTGGGTGGCGGCTCTATTCGTATCAACAAGCCGGCGATGCAGCAGGCGGTGTTCGCGGTGCTGGGAATTGGCCCGGAAGAAGCCCAGGAGAAGTTTGGGTTTCTGCTCGGTGCACTCAGCTATGGCTGTCCTCCCCATGGTGGTATTGCCTTCGGTTTGGACCGCCTGATCATGTTGATGACGGCTTCCTCATCTATCCGCGAGGTCATAGCCTTTCCGAAGACGCAGTCCGCCGCTTGTCTCCTCACCGATGCGCCCAGCGTGGTGTCGAAGGCGCAGTTGCGAGAATTAAACATCATGCTGCGGGAACAAGCGCAAGACAGTTAAAATAGATCGGTGTTGTCTTAGGCGCCCATCCAGGAAAACCATCGGAGCGGGTTATGGCAGGTCACAGTAAATGGGCCAATATCAAACATAGAAAAGCGGGGCAAGATGCCAAGCGCGGCAAGGTATTCACCAAGCTGATTCGTGAGCTCACCGTGGCCGCCAAGATGGGAGGCACCGCAGTGGCGGATAATCCTCGCTTGCGTGCTGTGGTCGATAAGGCGCTGGCCGCCAACATGACCCGCGACACCATGGACCGGGCCATCGCCCGTGGCGGCGGCACTGCAGACAGCGATGCCCTGGAAGAACTGGTGTACGAAGGTTATGGTCCGGGTGGCGTTGCGGTGCTGGTGGAAACCCTCACGGATAACAAGAACCGCACCGTCGCCGAGGTCCGGCACGCTTTTACCAAGTTCGGGGGTAGCCTGGGTACCCATGGCTCGGTGGCCTATCTATTTGAGAATACCGGCATCATCCATTTTGCCGCCGGCAGTGACGAAGAAGCGATCATGGAGGTGGCGCTGGATGCAGGCGCCGACGATATCGTCAGTAATGAAGATGGCAGTATCGGTGTGATGACGACCCTGGAAACTTTCGGTACGGTGCAGGATGCATTAAGGGAAAACAAACTGGAAGCGGAGGCTGCGGAAATGACGATGCTGGCTTCAACCGCGGTGGATCTCGGCCTACGTGCCGCCGAAACCCTGCTCAAGATGATCGAGTTAATGGAAGATCTGGATGACGTACAGAATGTTTACTCCAATGCGAATATTTCGGACGAGATTGCCAGCCAACTTTAATTTTATGCCATCGCTATGGCTGAGGACCTCCGGCGTTGTCCGTTGTCATCGCTTCTTAAGGAAACCACATGGCCATCATACTGGGAATTGATCCTGGTTCTAGAGTGACGGGATATGGCCTGATCAACGTGGTGGGTAACAAACTGGAATATGTCGGCTGTGGTTGTATCCGCACCCAGACCCAGGATTTGCCACAGCGGTTACAGATAATCCACGCCGAACTGGTTAAGGTCATCGAGCAATTCTCACCCCAGCAATCTGCTGTCGAAGAAGTCTTCATGGGACGGAATGCCTCGGCGGCGTTGAAGCTGGGCCAGGCGCGGGGTGCGGCCATGGTCGCCTGTCTCTCGAACCAGTTACCGCTGGCGGAGTATTCCGCGCGTAAGGTGAAGCAGGCGGTGGTGGGCAATGGCGCCGCCGACAAGGCGCAGGTGCAGCACATGGTTAAAGCGCTGCTGTCGATAAGTGATAACATAGCCGAAGATGCATCTGACGCCCTGGCCGTCGCCATCTGTCATGCCAATACCCAGGCGGGTCTGATACGCATGGCGGGGGCTCAATCATTCTCTCGTAAGAGACTGCGGTGAATTGATTTCGACTGCGGATTGAGTGGTATTACTTTTGGGAGTTTCAGTGAAGTCGCGCTGCGCTGACATACCCCTCGGCCTCAGCGGCTTGCCCCATCCAGGGTGCCCTCAACCGGTCGGGAGCCCAAAAGGCGGTTTGCCTCGATCACCCGGTGCGGCGCCTTGATTGCTGACGCAGAAGGATATGACATCGCCTGGCGGTCCGTTCCGAAATTTGGGGCTCATCGTGTCTTTATTGACACTCCCCGAGTTGGAGTCAATTGACACTGAAGTAGATTATTTAATGGCTGGTGGTTAAGCAAGGATCGAGTTTTGATAGGACAAATACGTGGCATTCTGGTTGCCAAGATGCCCCCGGAGATTCATCTGGAAGTGGGGGGTATTACCTACGAGGTGCAGGTGCCGATGAGTACCTTGTATCAATTGCCAGAGATTGGTCAGGAACTGGTTTTGCACACCCATTTCGTGGTGCGCGAAGATGCGCAGTTGTTGTATGGATTCTATGATGCCAAGGACAAGGCGATGTTCCGTGCACTGATCAGGGTGAATGGGGTCGGGCCGAAGTTGGGGTTGGCGATCTTGTCTGGTATGGAAGTGGATGAGTTTGTGCGCACGGTGCGCAATAACGACGTGGCCACGCTGGTGAACATGCCCGGTATTGGCAAGAAGACCGCCGAGCGCCTGATCGTGGAAATGCGCGATCGTCTCGCGGAATGGGAGGCGACTGCGAGCGTCGGTGCCGGTAGCGAGGCGGGGTATGGTGCTTCTGCCGTCACCAAGGATGCGGAAACGGCCCTGGTTAGCCTGGGTTACAAGCCAATGCAGGCGGCACGGGCGATCACCCTAGTGATAAGAGATAACCCGGGCATCGCCAACAGCGAAGAATTAATACGCCTCGCCCTGAAGAGCATGGCTTAAAATGTCGATGGAAGAAGAAAGACTCATCTCCGGCGCCGGCACCGCCATGGAAGACTCACAGGATCAGGCGATTCGGCCGCTGACCCTGCAGAGCTACGTGGGCCAGGAGGTGGTGAAAGAGCAGATGGATATTTTTATCAATGCTGCTCGCAATCGTAGTGAACCCCTGGATCACACCCTGGTGTTCGGTCCTCCAGGCCTGGGCAAGACCACCCTGGCCTATATCATCGCCCACGAACTCAAGGTTGCTATTAGAACCACCTCCGGTCCGGTGCTGGAAAAAGCTGGAGATCTGGCCGCCATGCTGACGAATCTCGAAGCCGGGGATGTGTTGTTTATCGACGAGATTCACCGGCTCAGTCCCGCCATCGAAGAGATCCTGTATCCGGCGATGGAAGACTATCAGTTGGATATCATGATCGGCGAAGGGCCGGCGGCGCGTTCCATCAAGCTGGACCTGCCACCTTTCACGCTGGTGGGGGCGACCACCAGGGTCGGGTTGCTCACTTCTCCACTGCGAGATCGTTTCGGCATCATTCAGCGACTCGAGTTTTACTCGGTGAGTGAATTGAGCCAGATAGTCAGCCGTTCGGCGAATATCCTCGGCGTCGAATGTAATCGCGAGGGTGCGGCGGAGATCGCGAAGCGTTCCCGCGGCACCCCTCGCATCGCCAACAGGCTATTGCGACGAGTGCGGGACTATTCTGAAGTGAAGTTAGGTGGCAGGGTTGACCTGGAGTCTGCCGGCATGGCATTGGATATGTTGAGCATCGACAAGAACGGCTTCGATCATATGGACCGGCGCCTGTTACTGACCATGATCGAGAAGTTTGATGGTGGCCCGGTGGGGCTCGACAGCATCGCGGCGGCAATCTCGGAGGAGAAGGATACGGTGGAGGACGTGCTGGAGCCGTACTTGATACAACAGGGATTTATCATGCGCACACCACGGGGACGGGTGGTTACACAATACGCCTACCGACATTTTGGCATCAAACCCAGCGTCCAGAACCAGGACCTGTTCAGCCTGGATTCGGTCGATGAGGAAGGCCCTGGATGAGCAATCGGTTTATCTGTTGACAGCGCCGCAGCCTGTCACATTTAGGCCACGTTTGACCTGCTTAATGCCCCTATTTATCCCCTGAACGTTACAATTCGGCGTTTAAATGCTTTTTAACCAAACTATTTCACTATTTGGCCGAATAGTCCTCTGAGCCCACGGATTATCTGCGTGGAAGGGCTGTCATAATTGATAATCTGGCGTGCAGCAAGCTGCTAATTTTGGAGAAAACTAGGTGAATGAATTGAGTCCACTGCAACTGATTCTGAATGCCAGCGCGGCGGTGCAGTTCGTCATGCTGACCTTATTACTGTTATCCGTAGTTTCCTGGGTCATGATCGCTCAGCGATGGCTGGTGTTGTCGGCGGCAAAAAAGGGTGTGCAAAATTTCGAGCATCGATTTTGGTCCGGCATGGATTTAACCCAGCTCTATAAAGAAGGCACCGAAATGCAGCGGGAAAATATGCAAATAGTCGGCATGGAGAATATATTTCGTGTCGGCTTTAAGGAATTCATGCGCCTGCGACGGCAGGAGTCGGTACATAGAGACGCGGTCATGGAAGGTGCACAGCGGGCGATGCGGGTGGCTTATTCCAGGGAAGAAGAAAAACTGGAGAAGCATCTACCGTTCCTGGCCACGGTAGGCTCGGTGTCACCCTATATCGGCCTGTTCGGCACCGTCATCGGCATCATGAACTCCTTCATCGGCCTGGCGAACCAGGCCCAGGCGACATTGCAGGTAGTGGCGCCAGGCATCGCCGAGGCGCTCATCGCCACCGCGATGGGGTTGTTCGCCGCGATTCCTGCGGTGGTTGCCTATAATAAATATTCAGCAAATGTGGATAACATAACCGGTAGCTATATTACCTTCAGCGATGAGTTCTCCAGCATCCTGCATCGGCAGATACACAGCGATTAGGACAGCAAATCACCAGATTTAAAGAGGCAGGGTTAACGAGTGGAAATGAAGGTTCGCAAGCGGCATAAGCCGATGGCCGAGATCAACGTCGTGCCCTATATCGATGTGATGCTGGTTTTGCTGATCGTGTTCATGGTGACGGCGCCACTGTTGAACCAGGGCATCGAGGTGGAGTTGCCTCAGGCCAATAACGAGCCCCTGGCTATCGATGAGAACATTGAAATCCTGGTGGTGTCGATTACGTCTAGTGGAGAATACTACCTGAGTGTCGGCGCCACCGGCGATGACAGGCAGCCGGTGACGCTGGAGACCCTCGGTGCTCAGGTCGGCCGCATCATGAGTGCCAATCCACAGATTCAGGTGCTGGTGGAAGGCGACAGCTCTGCAAACTGGGGAGCGATGATTACCCTGATCACCACACTGAATCAGGCCGGGGTTTCCAATCCCAGCTTTATTACTCAACCGCTCAACAGCCTGTAATGCCAGGGCTTCGGTTTCAGAAAATATGTACAACAACTTAGACAATCTGGTGATTTACAACGGCTATCCGGTATCCATAGTTGCTGCCGTCAGCTTCCATTGTCTGGTATTGGCCGCACTGATTTATTTTCAGGCAAACAGCAGAATGGACACGCTTAATCTGGTGCAGCCGACGGTCGTCAAGGCACTGCTGATCGATGTCAATCCCCAGGTCCGCAACAAGCAGAACCTGGAGCGCCAGCGTCTCGAACGACTGCAGCAGCAGCGACTGGCACGGGAACAGGAATTGCGGCGGCAGACCGAGGCCGAACTGGAAACAGCGCAAGCGGCAGCTGAGGAAAGGGCGCGTCAGCAGGCGCAGGAACGGCAAAGGCAGCTCGACGCCGATGCCCTGCGGCGGCAACAGCAGGCCGAGAACGAGAGGCAAGCCCGACTCGAGGCGGAGCGAGCCCGTCAAGAAGAGGAGAGAGCACAGGATGAACAGACCAGGCTGCGGCAAATAGATCAGGCCAGGGAGCAGGAGCGTCAACGCCAACAGGCCGCTCAGGAATTGGCGAGCACTGAATTTGAGCTGGTACAGAGCGCCACCGCCTTGATCCAACAGCTGGTACAGGAAAACTGGTCACGACCGCCGAGTGCCAGAAATGGTATGCGGGCGATCTTGCAAATACGGTTGTTGCCCACCGGTGAGCTGGTATCGGCCTCGATTACCGAGAGCAGCGGTGATGTGGCCTTCGACCGCTCCGCAGAAAACGCGGTTTACCGAGCGGCGCCGTTCAGAGAATTGCAGACATTGCCGATTAATCTCTTTAACAGGAACTTCAGGATCCTGTCTCTGATCTTCCAACCCGAGGACTTATTGTTTTGAAAACACGCAGAACACTCGTGGCCGTGGCTTTGTGCCTGCTGGGTCTGGTTTCATTTGCTGCCCACGGGGAATTAAGCATCCAGATTACCAAGGGCGTCGACAACCCCATACCTATCGCCATCGTGCCTTTTTCCTGGGAGGGCAGCGGCGTATTGAGCGAAGATGTGACCCAGATAGTGCTTAATGACCTCGAGCAAGTCGGTGAATTTCGTGCACTTTCTCGCTCAAATATGCTGAGTATGCCCAGCGAGGAGCGGGAGGTTTTCTACCGGGATTGGCGCCTGCTGGCCCAGGATTATCTGCTGGTGGGCAAGATCAGTCGCGCCGCCGGCAGTCAGCTGGTACGGGTGCAATACGAGTTTTTCGATATCAACCGGGAGTTGAAGCTCGCCGGCGAGGTGCTAACCGGCAGCGTGACGCAATTGCGGGATATTGGCCATGCCATCAGCAACGTAGTATTCGAGGAGGTTACGGGGACCCGGGGCGCCTTCACCACCCAGATTATGTACGTGGTCGCCGACTATATTAGTCCAGAGCTCACCAATTTCCGCCTGGAAAAGGCAGATTATGACGGTCAGCGCGCGCAAATATTGCTGGAGTCACAGGAACCCATCATGTCGCCGAGTTGGTCGCCGACGGGGCTGGATGTGGCTTATGTCTCCTTCGAGACCAGTTTGCCACGCATCTATATTCAAAATATCGCTAGCGGCCAGCGTCGACAAATAACCAACTATCCGAATATCAACAGCTCTCCGGTGTGGTCCCCGGACGGCAGTAAACTGGCGATGGTCTTATCCAAAGACGGGTCTCCAGATGTCTACGTACAGGACCTGACCAGCAATCAACTGATGCGGATTACCGATCATCCGCTTATCGATACCGAGCCGAGTTGGAGTAAGGATGGCCGTTCCGTGGTTTTTATGTCGGATCGAACCGGACAACCGCAGATTTACCAGATCGAGCTGGGAGCCAGCGCCTTCGATGTGGAACGACTCACCTATGACTGTTTTCAGTGCATGAAGGCGGCTTTTCTGCCCGATGGAGTGAATCTGGTGCATGTGCGCCGGGAAACCCGCCAGAATCCAAATTACCAGATCGCGGTGCTGAATATTGAAACCCTGAGAGTTATCACCCTGACCGACACCTCTTTGGATGAATCACCCAGTATTGCACCCAACGGCAGCATGATTATGTATGCGACAAAATTCAATGGCAGAGGTGTGTTAGATGCCGTATCCATTGACGGGCGAGTGAAGTTCCGGCTACCATCCTCACAGGGCGATGTGCGGGAGCCTTCCTGGTCTCCGTTCCTGAATTAAGGAGCTTCTGAACTACTTAGCAATTGACAGAATAAGTGCGAGTATTCAGGGGCATTCCAGCTGCTGATTTTAGATAAACGATAGAAGGTCTTCGGAGGACTTAATAGAGTGGGCAAGCAAAGCAATAAATTTCTTAAAGTAGGTTTCATAGTCGTTTCACTATTTGCCGTGACGGCCTGTAGCTCAACTAACGAGCCGGAAGAAGATAACAGCGGTGGCGAGACTGCTTCCAGCAGTAATAGCGGCACCACCCCGGCTACTACCACTGCCGGCTCCGATAGTGGTCGATTGACCCAGGATGAGATTGCAGCTCAGGATGCGCTGCGCCAGGTGGTGTTCTATTTCGATTTCGATATCGCTGAATTCAAGTCCGAAGATCGCGAAACCCTGACTCACCATGCCCGCGATCTTGCCGCTAATCCGGGCAAGCGAATCCGCCTGGAAGGGCATGCCGATGAACGCGGTACCCGGGAATACAACCTGGCATTAGGCGAGCGTCGCGCCAACGGTATTCTCAATTATCTGATTGTCAATGGTGCGTCTCGTTCCCAGATCGAGGTGGTAAGCTACGGTGAGGAAAGGCCTGATCAAAATGGTCAGACCGAACGAGCTTACAGCCGCAATCGACGGGTCGAAATCCAGTAGCGAGTTTCGGTGGACTAGGATCTTGAAAAAACCCCAGGTGGTCACAACGAATAAGTTATTGATCGGTCTTTACACAATTGTCCTCGCTACGATTGTTCCTGGCTCGTCGGCGCTAGCACAGGTTTCGAGTTTTGTAGTCGAGTCCCAGGCCTTTACTCCAGGCCAGAGCAACACCTCTTCGAACAACGATGCCCTGTCATTGTTGCTGGATCAAAATCGCAACCTACAGACTGAAGTCCAGGCTCTTCGAGCGCTGATTGAAGAGCTGGGTTTCGAGCAACGTAAGTTGCGGCGGGACTCCCGCAGTCGTTATACCAATATCGATGACCGACTGAGTTCGCTGGAGGCGACGGCCACCGTACCGGTTCCCAGCACCGCCAACCCGATTACCAACGATTCGACGCCGGCACCGCCAGTGAATTCAGGGCCAGCTGGTGTGACAGCAGGAAACTCAACACTTGTCGACGGCGCAAGCTCGACTTCAGCTGCCATAGAACCTGCCATTAGCGGTAGTTTTCTCGCCAATTCGCGCGGTAATTCGGCCGCCAACTCCTCTTTGGCCAACAGCGGCCGAGCCACGCTGGAGCCCGCGGTTTTGAGCGAGCAGCAACTTTATCAGATGGCTTATGACTCGGTAATCAATAGCAACTTCGAGCGTTCCCTCGCCGAGTTCGATCAGTATTTGAGTATCTACACCCAGGGTCGTTTCGTTACCAACGCCTATTATTGGAAAGGGCAGGCCTATCTTTATCTCCATCGATTCGATGAGGCGCGGGAGTCCTATGAAATTATTCTGAACCAATACGCCGACTCACCGAAGCTACCGGATGCCATGTATGGCCTGGGGCTGGCGTACCAGGGTTTGGGGAATATCCCCCAGGCCAAACAATTGTTGAACGACATTAGAAGAAGATTTCCCAATACTGGTGTCGCCAATCTGGCGGATACCAGGCTGCTGTTACTCGATTAGGATTGCTTCTCGTCAATAGTTTCCAGCTGCAAAGGACGCAGACTGCATGTGTCACCTGGGCTTTGCTTCTTCCTTACCGGTCATTTGATCCCTAGAGATGTCCACTTCCCCCACATCGCCAGCAACACTTAGAATCACTGAGATCTTTCATTCCTTGCAAGGCGAAGCCAGAACCGTGGGACTACCGACCGTGTTTGTCAGGCTCACCGGCTGCCCGCTGCGATGCCAGTACTGCGACACCGAGTATGCGTTTAGCGGCGGTGAATTACTTGAACTGACCGTCATCAAGTCCAGGGTGGATGAGTATTCCTGCCCCTATGTGACCATCACCGGTGGTGAACCTCTGGCCCAGCCTAACTGCATTGCCTTAATGAAATTGCTGTGTGATGAAGGCTACAAGCTGTCTCTCGAAACCAGTGGGGCGATGTTGATCGATAAGGTCGACGAGCGCGTGTCCGTGGTATTGGATTTAAAGACACCCGGCTCCATGGAAACCGATAAGAATCTGTATGAAAATATTTCGTACTTGAAGCGTGGTGATCAGGTGAAATTTGTCATCTGCGACCGGTCTGACTACGAGTGGTCGAAGGCCAGGATCGATCAACACGATCTGAGCAATAAAGTGGAAGATATACTGTTCTCACCCTCCTTTGATCAGCTGCAACCGGCCCAGCTTGCGGAGTGGGTGCTGGTGGATTCACTACGGGTAAGGGTTCAGTTACAGCTGCATAAATACATATGGGGGCTGGAACCTGGCAGATAAGCGCCAGCACCAAGCAACAGCATGAAAAAATCCAAAGCAAGCAAGAAAGCGGTAGTCCTGGTTTCCGGCGGCCTGGATTCTGCCACCTGCCTCGCGATCGCCCAGCAGCACGGCTATGAGTGTTACGCGGTCAGCTTCGATTACGGCCAGCGTTCAGCCAGCGAATTGCTGGCGGCGCGGAAGGTGGTGGATGCAGCGGGCGTGCGCGAGCACAAGGTCATTGCCCTCGAGATGGGGCAACTGGGCGGCTCGGCCCTCACTGATGTTGATATCACGATGCCAGAGGCGATAGCGGTGGCGGGCGGCATTCCCATCACCTATGTACCGGCACGCAACACGGTTTTCCTCTCCTACGCCCTGGCCTGGGCGGAAGTGCTGGCGGCCCGGGCTATCTTCATCGGCGTCAACGCCGTAGATTACTCTGGCTACCCGGACTGCCGCCCTGAATACATCGCCGCTTTTCAGCGGCTGATCAACCTGGCGACCAAAATATGCGTCGAAGGCGGTAGCATCACCCTGAAAACCCCCTTAATCGACCTGAGCAAGGCGGAAATAATCAAGACCGGCACCAGGCTTGGCATTGATTACAGGATGACGGTGTCTTGCTATCAGGCAAATGCTGGGGGCAGGGCCTGCGGTCGCTGTGATAGCTGTCGATTTCGGAAGCAGGGATTTCATGATGCGGGAGTCGATGACCCTACTAATTATCAATAGATATAAGGGAAGCCGCTGAGGCAGGAGCTTAGCCTCGTGCAGCGTGCCTTCACTGAACCTGTTTGAGTTGAAATCATCTGCCCTGAACCTTTAACAAAATTTCGGTCCATGGCTTGTCTTTTTTTATTTTGATAGTACTATACCGCCCTCTGCGTGGGGCGTTAGCTCAGTTGGTAGAGCAGAAGGCTTTTAACCTTTTGGTCGCGCGTTCGAGTCGCGCACGCCCCACCACTAATTTCCCACCCTAGAAAGCTAAGACTAGCGGTCATAGATTTTGATACGCTGACACCGCCTTGCCTGCCCGATTTCGTTAGTCTGCCATTGTTCCTGTGATAAAATGGGGACTCTTGGATTGTTTGAGTTTGACTATGAGTGAGGTAGGCACCGTAATTTCCGGGTCTCGACTGGCGGCGGACACCGCCATTGTGAAGCAGTACCTGGATCGTGCCGCCATGCCTGAGCAATTGGATCAGGCTGAACTCGAGCGCTACCGCAGCCAGGTGCAGGACTTGATGGTGGCGAAAAATGCCCGCCTGATTGCCCACTACTACACTGATTCCCTGCTGCAGGACCTGGCGGAGGAAAGCGATGGCTTCGTCGGTGATAGCCTGGAAATGGCGAGATTCGGCAGAGAGTGTGACGCCGAAATTCTGCTGGTGGCCGGTGTGCGTTTTATGGGGGAATCGGCGAAGATTCTGAGTCCGGATAAGACGGTGTTGATGCCGACCCTGGATGCTACCTGCTCTCTCGATATTGCTTGTCCAATCGAGCGCTTCTCTGCTTTCTGCGACCAGCATCCGCAGCGGACGGTAGTGGTATATGCCAATACCTCGGCGGCGGTAAAGGCGCGGTCAGATTGGGTGGTCACTTCCAGTATCGCTGTCGATGTCATCGAACATCTGATGGATCAGGGTCAGAAAATTCTGTGGGCGCCGGACCAGCACCTGGGTCGTTACATTCAGAAAACCACGGGGGCGGATATGTTGTTATGGGATGCCGCCTGTATCGTGCACGAGGAATTTAAGGCCAGGGGCCTGCAGGATATGCGTGCCCTGTATCCAAAAGCCGCGGTGCTGGCACACCCGGAATCACCTGCCGCAGTACTGGAAATGGCTGATGTTATCGGCTCGACCACCCAGATTATAGCGGCCGCCAGGCGCTTGCCGAATCCTGAATTTATCGTCGCTACCGACCAGGGTATTTTTCACAAGTTGCGCAAGGAAGCGCCGGACAAACGCTTCATTATAGCGCCCACTGCGGGTAACGATGCATCTTGCAGAAGCTGCGCGAATTGTCCGTGGATGGGCATGAATTCGGTGCAAAGACTCTATGATTCTTTATTGGCGGGAGATAATGAAATCGAAGTGAATGTCGCCCTCGCTGCCCAGGCCATGATACCGTTGCAACGGATGCTCGACTTTGCCGCTAGTAATAAACTCAAAGTGAAGGGACGAGCCTAGCCGCTCATTCTCTGTTCGAGTTCACGGATTTTTTGCCGCAGCCTGGCCTCTTCCGCCGGCACCGCACCGTTGTCAGTCTCGATGCGTAAGGCGTACTGTAGCTGTTCCCGAGCCTTGCCTAAATCTGCCAGCAGCACAAAGTATTCGGCTCGGGCCTGATGGACCTTGCTGATGTTTCCGGCCTGGCCCTGGACTTCGGCAAGCAGGAACCACAGGTGATGGTCGCTGGGCCTGGACTGGCTGTGCCTTTCCATCAACACAGCTGCTTCACTGTAAGCACGGGATTCCACCAACGCATCGACATAGGCCATGGTGAGGGGATGGTTGTCGGGATTAATTTGCAAATGCCGGCGCAGGTAATTCAGAGATTTTCCTGGTTCATTCTGGGCGGTGTAGATCTCCGCCTGGGTTACCACGTAGCTGATTCGATTTGGCTCTTTTTCCAGCAGGGGCGCCAGGGCCCGAAGGGCTTTGCCGTACTGTTTATTTTCGAAATAGGAGACAGCAAGCCCGTAGCGACTGGCGTCACGGGAAAATTCGTCGTGGCTGATCTGCAGCGCTCTTTCGCTGTTGGCAACCATGCTTTGCTTGTCGGTGGCGTAGTGTCCAACCACGCGGGCGCGGATGATCTGGTATTCCAGGTTTTGGCTGTAGGATCGAGAGGGATAACGAATCGCCCGACCGCGGGCATCGGCGATTCTCGATTCGGTGACCGGGTGAGACAAAAGGAATTCCGGTGGTCGTCTGCCGAAGCGATTGATCGCGATCAGACGTTCGAATAAGGAGGACATGTGGTCCGGATCGAAGCCGGCGTTGAACATCGTATCCTGACCTATGCGATCCGCCTCGGCCTCGTTGCTGCGACTGAAGCGCAGGCGATTTTCCAGCGCCAGACCCTGGGACGCAGCGATAGCAGCCTGGCCATGTTGAGTATCGGAGGTCGCCATGACGATCACTCCGGCCAGCAGGGCGGCTAATTCAGGTATTCGATGCGCTTTGGCATCATCGATACTGCGAGCGAAGTGGCGCTGGCTGACGTGGGCGATCTCATGGGCCATTACCGAAGCAAACTCGGCTTCGGTTTCAGCGTTCAGGAACAAACCGGTGTTGACACCGATAATGCCTCCGGGAGCTGCAAATGCGTTCAACTCCTGGCTGTCGATAATAATGAAGGAGAGGCGATGATCCTGGAGCTGGCTCTGGGCCGCCAGCTTATAGGTGAGATTTTCCAGATAGGCGTTTAAGAGAGCATCGGGTATGGTCGAGGTCGCCCGTCGGATGGAGCTCAGGAACTGTTGGCCCATCTCATATTCCTGCCCCAACGATAGGGTGCCGGAGATTCGATCTCCCAAACGGGGCAGGGGCGTTTGAGCTTGCGGTCCAAATGACGACAAACTAAGAGGAATTAGCAGGAATGAAGAAATTATCCAGCGGGTTCGTATACGCATCAGAACAATCACAATACTGTGTAAGACCCAGACTACCACAAAATATTGCATTTTAGTTATGCAAACAGGCGATCCTGGAGCGGCTCAGCTTGCTCTACGGGGCCGGTGTCTTGTGGCGAAATTAGATGTAGCAGGATAAAATACTGCGATGGACATAGATGTAGATATAGAGCTTGACCTGAGTGGTTTGCAGTGCCCCATGCCCTTGCTGAAGGCGAAACTGGCTTTGAATAATATGAAGCCCAATCAAATTCTGAAGGTGGTGGCGACCGATCCCGGTTCGGAGAAGGATTTTCAGCTCTTCGTCGATCACAGTGATCATCAGATTCTGGATTTTCAGAAAAATGAGCGAACCTATTTTTACTGGATCAGGAAGGGTTAGCTTATGACAAGGATAAGATTGGCATGAAACAACTACTCAGTGATTTTTATGATCGTTACTTTCACGACGAAGAATCAGTCATTCTGGTAATCCTGCTGGCACTCGGTCTAACCATATTATTGGTGTTTGGTAGTGCGTTGGCGCCGTTAATCACCGCCGTGATTATCGCCTATCTCATGCAGGGTCTGATCAATGTGCTGCTGCGTTATGATCTGTCGCAACGGCTGGCTTTCACCCTGGTCTACGTGCTGTTCATCGGCATCTTCCTGCTGTTGTTGTTATTTCTCCTGCCCCAGGCCTGGAACCAATTGCGTCGCCTGATGAATGAGTTGCCCAATTTGCTAAGTCAGTGGCAGGCGTCCCTGATGTTGTTGCCGGAAAATTACCCGAATTTGTTCTCCGAGCAACAGATTCAGGATTTTATTATTGGCGTTAGAGGTGAGCTCGCCGTCTACGGTCAGATCATACTGGAATATTCGCTGGCCAGTATTCCCAGCGTTATCGCCTGGGTGATTTTCGTCATCCTCGTGCCCATCCTGGTTTTCTTCGTGATGAAGGACAAGACTCAGTTGGTGAAGTGGGCGGGTAATTTTCTGCCCCGAAACCGACCGCTGATGAGTCGCATCTGGGTGGAAATGGACCAACAGCTCTCGAATTATATTCGTGGCAAGGTAGTGGAAATAATCCTCGTTGGTAGTGCCAGTTATCTCATATTCGTCGTGCTCGGGATCAACTATGCGTTGCTGTTATCGGTGCTGGTTGGATTGTCTGTGATCGTGCCTTACATAGGTGCTACCGTAGTGACGATACCAATTGCCGCGGTGGCTTTTGTGCAATGGGGAATCGGCGGTGAATTTTACGCGGTATTGGTTGCCTATGGAGTGCTGCAATTGATCGACGGCAATGTGCTGGTTCCGGTGATATTCTCGGAAGCGGTCAACCTTCACCCGGTGGCTATCATCAGTGCGGTGCTGGTCTTCGGTGGTATCTGGGGCTTGGGTGGCGTATTTTTCGCGATTCCACTGGCCACATTCATCAAGGCCATCATAAATGCCTGGCCCGGCCGCCTGCAGGCCAAGATCGGCGAGACCCGGCAGGTTTGAACTTTGGTCGTGGTTGCGGCGATATGCTAAAATCACCGGTCAGGCCCGTAGATGTTGACACCGGTGCTTTTTTAGTCTGATATCCGTTCTTATTCTGGCAAGAGGAATTCCATGTCTTTCGAGGTTCGAGGCAGCATCGTAGCGATCGTTACGCCGATGCACAGCGATGGTGCGCTGGACCTGCCTGCGTTCGATCGCCTGCTGCAGTGGCATATCGAGTCTGGCACCAATGCCGTTGTCGTGGTGGGGACGACCGGCGAGTCGGCGACGCTGACCAGCCAGGAACACTGTGATCTGGTTGCCCACGCAGTTGAGGCGGTGAAGGGTCGGATTCCTGTCATCGCCGGTACCGGATCGAATAACACCGCCGAGGCCCTGTTCTTTACGGAATCTGCTCGGGAGCATGGCGCCGACGCCGCTCTGCTGGTTACCCCTTATTACAATAAGCCTTCACAGGAGGGCCTATATCGTCATTTCAAGGCGATAGCGGAGGCCGTCGACATTCCGCAAATTTTATACAACGTTCCGGACCGGACCGCCTGCGACCTGACCATGGAGACTGTCAGCAGACTGGCTGAGCTGGAAAATATCGTCGCCGTCAAGGACGCCACCGGTGATCTGTCCCGGGGCCTGCAACTCATCCGGGAGTGCGGGGACCGTCTGCTGATCTATAGCGGCGAAGATGCACTGTCCCTGCCGCTGATATTAGGTGGGGCGGCGGGTACAATTTCCGTCACTGCCAATGTGGCGCCAGCGCAGATGTCGGCGATGTGTGCATTGGCGTTATCCGGTGATGCTGCAGCGGCGCAGGTCGTCGATGACCGACTCGCCTGCTTACACGCGAATCTGTTCCTGGAAGCAAACCCGGTGCCGGTGAAGTGGGCCTTGCAGAAGATGGGCATGATTGAGGTAGGAATTAGATTGCCGATGGTGGAACTTGAGGCCAGATATCACATCCAAGTAAATGATGCTCTACAGCAGGCAGGTATCAGCCTGTCTGTGGCCGCGTAATCCAATAATTCAGGAATCGTTTTAGTGTTCAGAAAATTAATTATAATTGGTCTTTTCTTGCCGCTTGGCGCCTGCGGTTATCTGACCGGCGAGACCGGCATATTTCGTAATCGCATTGAAAGCTACACCGATGCGCAGATGCTTCCCGCCATGACTATTCCGGCAAGGCTGGACAGCTATACCATTGACCAGCTCTACGTCATTCCCGAACGACTGTTTGCGACATCGGAAGTGTTCGACAGAATCCCCCTGCCCAAGCCCATCGAAACTAACCGGCGCCAGGGGGTTATCATTCAAAGCCTCGGCGGCAACGACTGGATTGTCCTCGATGCGACTCCAGGACAGGTCTGGCCCCTGGTAAGAGATTACTGGACGCGCCTGGAAATCATTCTCGATTTCGAAGACCCAAGCGCTGGTATCATGGAAACTTCCTGGCTCGAAGTCGATAACGAAATCGAATCCCGGCACAAATACAGGGTCACCATCGAACCGGGTTTGCACTCCGGTTATTCAGAAATTTACGTGCTACATATGCAAAGCTCAAGAAGTGAGTCGGCCCCTACTGTTTTAAACTGGCCGGAAAGCTCCGATTCGGCCGATAAGGAACGGCAGATTCTCGATACCGTGTCCCAATATCTTGCCGATCGCAATGATGTATACCAGGCTTCTACTTCGAGCCTGCTGGCCGGCAGCATCGAAGCAGAGCGCAAGGCAAATATCATAGAAAATGAACTCGGTGGGCAGATACTGGAGTTGCGAATCGAATTCAACAGAGCCTGGGTGCAGGTTCGCCAAGCTCTGGAAAAAGCCGAAATCGTCATCGTCGATAGCGACAGAACGGAAGCCTATTTCAATGTTAAATTTGCCGGCATTGTCGAAGAAGAAGATGTGGGTTTTATCGGTCGATTGTTTGGTGGCAACGATGACGAAGCGGTGCAAGAGAAAGACTTCAGCATACGGCTGCAAGAAACCGGTACGGTGGTCAACGTGCTGACGCAGGCGCAGGAAAGCTCGGAAGAAACAGATCAAATTCTCGAAGAGCTGTTGCAAGTTATCAACGACAATCTCAGCTAGCCCATGCGCGTGCGCAAGGCTACTCACCCGCTGTTATTCCCTCTGTATGGCAGCAAAGACGATTCACCCTCGATGGCGTACATAAACTAATGACTAGTTCCTTACTTCTCGGTGCCGGATTGTTGTTGCTTGCTGCAGCAATCGCTGTATTGCTGCGTAAGCTACAGCTGATTAGCATTAGCGAAGCCGGCGCCCAGGAACGATGCGCCGCGAAGGAATCGGAAACGGCCAATTTGCAGGCCAGGCTGACGCAATTGCAAGCAGACCACCATTCTCTGCAAGGCGATAATCAAAGCTTCCGGGAAGACATCGCCAGGCTGCAGACCAGTCTGGATCTGGAAAGAAAGCAGTTCGACGAAAAGTTCAGCTTGCTTAATGAGTCGCGGGAACAGCTGGGTGCGGCGTTCAAAAATCTCGCAAATGAAATATTCGAAGACAAGAGCAAAAACTTTCTGGAGAAAAACAAAGACAGTCTCGCCACCATACTCTCTCCCCTGCAGGAAAAAATCACACAATTTGAAAAACGGGTTGAAGAGACTTACGACAAGGAGTCCAAGGAACGCTTCTCCCTGGCCAGGGAGATTAAGAACCTGCAGGAGTTAAACAACAAGATCAGTACCGATGCGATCAATCTGACCAATGCGCTGAAGGGGGATAACAAAGCGCAGGGTAGCTGGGGTGAGTTTATTCTGGAGTCGGTACTGGAAAAGTCCGGCCTAGTGAAGGGTAGGGAATATGAAGTGCAGGCCAGCCTCAAGGCGGAAGACGGGGCCATCTATCAGCCCGATGTCATCGTGCACCTGCCGGAGTCTAGAGACCTGATTATCGATGCCAAGGTCTCCCTGAAAGCCTGGGATGCGTTCTGTGGCAGTGACGAGTCGCAGGAGCAGGAAGACTTACTCAAACAACATCTGCAATCTATCCGCCAACACGTAAAATCCCTCTCTGCGAAGGACTATCAGAATCTGGCTGGCATTAACTCGCTGGACTACGTTTTCTTGTTTATGCCGATAGAGGCTGCCTACTTCACGGCGATCCAGAATGACCCCGAACTTTCACTTTACGCCTTCGATCGTAATATTATTTTCGTCGGTCCCACCACCTTGCTCACCACATTGAAGACCGTTCAAAACCTGTGGCGACTGGCGCAGCAAAATCTCAATGCGAAAGAAATAGCGGAACGTGCCGGTGCCCTCTACGATAAATTCGTTGCCTTCGTTGAAGATTTGGACGACGTTGGCACCAAGATCGACGCCAGTAAAAAAAGTTTTGATCGTGCCCACAACAAGCTGCAGTCCGGTCGTGGCAACCTGATAAAGCGGGTTGAAACCCTGAAACAACTTGGCGCCAAGACGGCGAAGAAACACAAAGCGGCGTTGTTGAGTTCGGCCCTGGAGGAAGATGAGGCACGCACTGCGCTGCCATCGGAGCCGGCAAGCAAAGAAGATCGCGGTGACAAGACCCGGCATTGATTCAGGAATCGGCGCGACCCTGAAATCAGTTATGACAACTTGCCGGCCGAGTCAGCTTGTCCCCCAGTTTATCTTCAAGGGCATCGAGCTGCTCGCAGTCGATTCCCGGGTTACCACTGAGACTGACGGAAGCCAGGCTGGCAATATTGAACAGGGGACTGATGTCGGTGATGATATTGTTCACCAGATTGAGGCCGCTGAGTTGGTCTAATTGCTCGAGGGGCGTAAGGTTGCTGATTGAATTACTGGCAAGGTCTAAAAATCGTAAGCGGGCCAATTGCTCGATGTTGTCAAGAACACTTACCTGTGAATTCGGGCAAGACAAGATGGTGAGTTCGGTGGCGCTAATCAGCTTTTGTTGCCGCACCGCGAGATTAATGCATCCCTGCAGGTTGGAATCGATGGTTTGCTGGTCAAGCAGGCGACTGTCAGGATCGAAGATTGCCTGATTGTTAACCGATACCGTAAATTTCTGGGAACATTGGCTCAGTATTGCCAGTGCTGAGACGAGGCAGAGAAGAGAGATAATTGGTTTCGAAGCGGGCATCTCGGCAGTTGTTTTCGTCTTGCTGTCAAATAGGGGTAGCTTGTGGAGCGACATGATATTTTGAGTCCGGATTCTGCAGAAAGTTCGGCCTGCTAGTATTTGCCACCCAAGCTCGCTAGTATGCCCCTCAATTCGGTAGCGGCAGTCTAAAGCGAGCTGAGTTGGTGATTGTCCTATGAATGTAAGGGAAATGGTATGAAAACAATTTTTATTAAAGAATTGCCAAGTATAGGCGCGCTCGTGTTATTCCTTGCAGCTGGTGCGGCAGCCCAGGGTGATATCGATCTGGAAAATGACGACGATCGCATCGCTTATTCGATGGGTGCAAACATCGGTCAAAACCTGATCGAACAGCAGATTCTCGATGGTATCAACCTGGACAGTTTTATCGTTGGCTTACAAGATGCGGTTGCCGGTACCGTCAAGCTGAGTAATGAGGAGTTATTTTCGGCAATACAAATGTATCAACAACGGGCACAGGAAACAGCACAGGCAACCCTGGCTGATAATCTGGCAGCGAGCGAAGAATTTTTGCGTCAAAATGCGGACAGGGAGGGGGTTGTCAGTCTCGATTCCGGCCTGCAATATTTGATCCTGACATCGGGTCCGGCTGATGGCGCCTCGCCTTCAGTCGATGAAGCCGTGCTTGCCCACTACCACGGCACCCTCACCGACGGCTCCGTATTCGATAGCTCCGTCGATCGCGGCGAACCGGCTCAGTTTGGCCTCTCGCAAGTAATCTCCGGTTGGACCGAGGCATTGCAACTGATGAAGGTAGGTGACAAGTGGCGCCTTTTCATTCCACCGGCTATGGCTTACGGCACCTCTTCGCCGACCCCGGCGATACCGCCTAATTCGGCATTGATATTCGATGTCGAGTTGCTTGAAATACGTTAATTTGTATCGCGGCCTAGATTCATGCCTGATCGTTGTAAAATGATCGCTGTCCTAGACGATGACAGTGCAAGCTTTAACGATGAATTATAGGTTTTCCTGAGGCAGTAACCCGCTTCCACAAGCGTTAAATAATTCCTGTCTGTTTTTTCAAATTCCGGATTAGAAATCTTACTGGATTGAGCGCCTCGGTGGCGGTTGCGCTAATCGGTATGTTTTCTCCATTTATCAAACTGGCGAGGTACTCGGCGCTAAGCGGACAACTGGCGAGACCGTTGGAGGCGTGGGCGGTGTTGATATAGAGACCTCGATGGTGGATTGCGTTTTCTGTAGTTGCTGCGGTGGGGATGGAAAACTGCGTGCGGGCATTATCGGTTAATGCGCCAAATCTCGATTGTATCGCTACGGTATTTGCGACCGGCCCGACCACGGGAAGATGGTCTGGAGAATTACAGCGCACCGAGGCCCGTGCCTGCGCGATACTCGAAGACAAAACCTGGCGCTCCTCGAAGAGGGTCGAAGCAAGCCTGATATTCTCCAGATTTTCATTGTCTTCAATGTCGAGATTGGAGGCATCACCGCCATAACTTGCGGAGACAGTGTGGGAGTTTTCGTGGAGCGGGAATACGCTGCGCTCACCACTGACCACCAGCTTCAACGCTTCGCTGTGCTTGCTGCCGGCAATTTCGGTGACTTGACCCCGAATACCCTGCAATGGAATTGCAGCAGTTTGTTGAAACTGCCCGGCCCGATAACTGTTCGCGATGACAACAACGCTGGTTTCACCGGCCACCGGAATTCCATCGGCGCCCAGGGCAGACCAGGTATCTCGCCCACGGCGCAGGCTAGTGATGGGGGTCGAACAACGCAGGTGAATGTTTGGGTGTGACACATAGGCACGGCAGAGAGAGAGGGGATTTACCCAGCCGCCATTGGGGAGGTACCAGGCGCTATCTACCAGAGCCATGCCGGCGGCGATGGCAGCATCGGCTCGGGACATCGGCGCGATCACTGCTGGTGAGTACAGTGCGTCGAGGTCGGCGTCGGATATTTTGTGACGCCCCTTCATGGCGCTGCCCAGTTGCAACACGCCGCATTTCCGCCAAAGCAAGTCGGTGGATATGGCCAGCTGATCGAATTGCCTGTGGGCAAAAAGGAAACAATGGAGGAAATACTCTGCTACGGGCGAAGCCTGTTTGAAGAGTCGACAGCGCAGCGCGAGCTGGCTATTGCCGGACGCGCCGCTAGCTAATTCGGCACCACCCTCGCATAGCGTCACCTGCCAGCCCCGCTGTGCCAGGCTGTAGGCAGTGCTACAACCGGCGAGGCCAGCCCCGACGACCAGCGCGGTTCTACTGCTAGCATAACCAGATACGGCAGCAGGGTCGAGGAGTGTAAACCACGGTCTGGTTTCGGCATCCGCGGTGGCGGCATAATTGTCGGCGAGCCTGGCGCCGAGCATATGCCGTTTACGACCAAAGCCCGGTAATTTTCTTACGATGAAACCGGCGCCTTGCAAATTCTTACGCACCTTGCCGGCGACACTGTAACTACTAACAGTCGTATCCGAATTGCTGCATCGGGCCAGCAACTCGAACAGCCCCAGTTCCCATAACTGCGGATTCGACTGAGGGCTGAAGCCATCGAGGAACCAGGCGTGGATTCGGGATCTGTCAAATCGCGGCCGGTTCTGTAGCTGGACGTAGGCATCGCCATAATACAAATCCAAAATCACATGATCCGACAGGCAAAGCCGGTGACAGCCACCACTGTGATCGGGGTAAACCTGCTGCAGTTGCTGGCACCAGGGCTGCAGCTGGGGCCATTGTGCGTGTACCCGTTTCAAGGTAGTAGTGCTTAAGGGGTATCGTTCAAATGCCAGGTAATGCAGCTGGGCAGGTCGCACCGTCGCCTGTTGCCAGGCTTGCCATACTTGTAGAAAATTGAGGCCACTACCGAAGCCCAACTCACCGATAGTGAAGGTTCGGGCGGTAGTCGATAGCAGTCGCCAGCGCTGTTCGAGCTTGTTGGCCGCCAGGAATACATGCTGGCTCTCGGCACACTCATCCCCGCGGGAATAGTAGACATCACCGAATTTTAACGAAAAGGGTAAACCCGTTTTCAGCCAGCTAATGGGTGCATTGTGAATCTTCATGGTTTATTTCGTGCCCGTGCCGGGTATTTCGTTGTGGATCCAGGTAATCATCCGCTGCTCAGCCTACTCGCTTCTGCGGTGACAGGACAAGCATCTTGGGGGGAAGTCTGGATGTCGCTGCCGTGGCAGGATTGGGGTAAAATACACTTTTCCCTCATACAGTCGTTATAAACAAGACAGGACAAAGAACAGGACCTCTTAGATGTTGGAAATAAACAGTCAATTGACCAAGTTGAAACAGTTAGGCGAAAGAACAGACAGTCTCAGGGGGTATCTTTGACTATGACACCAAGAAGGATCGGCTCGCGGAAGTAGAGCTGGAATTGGGTGAGTCCACGGTTTGGGAAAACCCGGAATACGCACAGTCCCTGGGTAAGGAGCGGTCGAAGCTGGAAACGGTAGTGCTTACCATAGACAAGTTGACCACTGGCATTACTGAAGTCGAAGATTTGTTGAAACTGGCGCAGGAAGAGTCCGACCAGGAACTTCATGATGAGGCGAATTCTGATCTCGAGGCCCTGCGAGCACAGCTAGAACGGCTTGAATTTCAACGTATGTTTGCCGGTGAGATGGATGCTGCGAATGCCTATCTGGATATCCAGGCCGGTTCCGGCGGCACCGAAGCCCAGGACTGGGCTGAGATGTTGTTGCGCATGTACCTGCGCTGGAGTGAAAACAAGGGCTATGCGACGGAGTTAGTGGAAGTATCCGGTGGCGATGTCGCCGGCATCAAGAGTGCGACGGTTCACATCAGCGGTGACTATGCCTTCGGCTGGCTGAGAACCGAGATTGGTGTGCATCGCCTGGTACGGAAATCCCCGTTCGACTCCGGTAGTAGGCGTCATACTTCTTTTGCCTCGGTGTTTGTGGCGCCGGAAATAGATGATGACATCAAAATAGATCTGGATATGTCGAAGGTCCGCATCGATACTTATCGTGCCAGTGGCGCCGGCGGTCAGCATGTCAATAAAACCGATTCCGCGGTCCGGCTTACCCACGAGCCCAGCGGCGTCGTAGTGCAGTGTCAGAATCAGCGTTCACAGCACAAGAATAAGGACATGGCGATTAAACAGCTGAAGGCGAAGTTATACGAATTGGAAGATATCAAGCGCAAGGAAAAAATGCAGTCGGTGGAGGCCGCCAAGGCCGATATAGGATGGGGCAGCCAGATTCGCTCCTACGTGCTGGATGCGTCTCGCATCAAGGATCTGCGCACGAATGTGGAAGTGACGAACACCGCTGCGGTACTGAACGGTGATCTGGATAAATTTATGGAAGCAAGCCTGAAAATGGGGCTGTAGAACAATAGTAGGAAACCATGACCGAAGAAGAGTCTGAGGAAAAGTCTGCGCCGAGCGAAGACGAAAACAAGTTGATCGCACAGCGTCGACTGAAACTGGATGCAATTCGCCAACTGGGGCAGGCCTATCCCAATGACTTCAATCGTAAAAACACGGCGGCCCAATTAGTCGCCGATTTCGGCGACAAGGACAGGGATGAACTTGCCGCAATTTCGGCGCAAACCGCAGTGGCGGGGCGCATAGTGCGGATGCGTGGCCCCTTCGTGGTGATTCAGGACGGCAGTGGCCAATTTCAGCTGTACTTAAATAATAAGTCATTTGCAGGGGCAGAGGCCGAACTGCTAAAGACTCTGGATTTAGGCGACATCATCGGCGTGGAGGGCGAAATATTCCGAACTGGCAAGGGTGAACTCAGTGTCCGCGTCGCCAGCTTTCGCCTACTGAGCAAGTCCTTGCGCCCGCTGCCGGATAAATACAAGGGGCTGACAGATACGGAGATGCGCTACCGCCAGCGCTATGTGGATCTGATCGTTAATGAGCAATCTCGCGATTTGTTCGTCGCCCGCTCTCGAATCGTCCGCTTCATTCGGCAATACTTCGAGGAATTGGGGTTCATGGAAGTGGAGACACCGATGATGCAAATCATTCCCGGTGGTGCCACGGCACGCCCCTTCATTACCCATCACAATGCCCTGGATCAGGACATGTACCTGCGAGTCGCCCCTGAGCTTAATCTCAAGCGCCTTGTGGTGGGCGGGTTTGAAAAGGTATTCGAGCTGAACCGGAATTTTCGAAACGAAGGCCTGTCCACCCGGCATAACCCCGAATTCACCATGCTGGAATTTTACCAGGCCTATGCCCGTTACCAGGATTTGATGGATCTCACGGAAGACCTGTTTCGGAAAATTGCGCTTGAGTTGACTGGGAAACTTCAGATCAGCTACCAGGGCTCCAGCTATGATCTGTCCCGACCCTTCACCAGGCTCACGGTGAAGGACGCGATACGGGAGTATTGTCAACTCGATGCAGAGGCCTCTTTTGCCGACAAGGAAGCGGTGCTGGCCATGGCCAATGCCCTCGATGTTCACTTCGATGAGGCTTGGCCCAAGGGCAAGATCGTGATGGAGATATTCGAGCAGAAGGTAGAAGCTCAGCTGGATCAGCCCACCTTCATCACCGAGTACCCCATTGAGGTTTCGCCGTTGGCGAGATGCAACGAAACCGATCCGGAAGTCACCGATCGTTTTGAGCTGATCATCGCCGGGCGGGAGCTGGCCAATGGCTTTTCAGAATTGAATGACCCGGAAGATCAGGCGCGGCGCTTCCAGGCGCAAGTGGCACAAAAAGAATCCGGCGATACCGAGGCCATGCACTACGACCACGACTATGTGACCGCCCTCGAATATGGGATGCCGCCCACCGCCGGCGAAGGCATCGGCATCGATCGCCTGGTGATGTTGTTTACCGACTCGCCATCGATTAAAGATGTGCTGCTGTTCCCCCATATGCGACCACAACATGACGATGAATGAGAACCACCTTAGGGTTCACCGGGAACTCAAGCTGGCAGATTCCTGGAAGCAACATTTGCTGTCGGAATTTGCTGCGCAATATATGGCCAGGCTGCGGCAGTTCTTATTGCAGGAGAAAGCTAAGGGCAAGCGCATCTTTCCTCCAGGCAAGGTCATATTCAAGGCTCTCGACAGCACCGATTTCGACGCGGTCAAGATTGTTATCCTCGGTCAGGATCCCTACCATGGACCGGGGCAGGCCCACGGGCTCTGTTTTTCAGTCGAGCCCGGGGTTGCGGTGCCACCCTCACTGCTCAATATTTATAAGGAGCTACATGCGGACACCGGTTTCACCATCCCTGAGCACGGCTGTCTTCGCCATTGGGCGGAGGAGGGTGTCTTACTGTTAAATTCAGTATTGACCGTCGAAGCAGGTAGGGCCGCCTCCCATCAAGGCATCGGCTGGGAGCAGTTCACCGACAAAATCATCGATCTGTTGACTCGGGAAAAACAAGGCATCGTCTTTATTTTATGGGGTGCTTACGCGCAGAAGAAAGGCGCCATGATAGACCGCCGGCGGCACCTGGTGTTGCAGTCACCGCATCCGTCGCCGTTGTCCGCCAGCCGGGGTTTCTTCGGCAACAAGCATTTCTCGCGAGCCAACGAATATCTCCTGAGCCATGGCCGCAGCGGTGTCGACTGGCAGTTACCGATGACGGTGGAAGCGGCTTGAACCAGAGAGTAACGGAGCAACATGACTGAGGATAATTGCGTCATCGTCGGCGCCAGCCATGCCGGTACCACGCTGGCGCTGCAGCTACGGAGGGAAGGCTGGCGCGGGAAAATCCAGCTCATCAGCGCGGAGCATGAGCTGCCCTATCATCGTCCGCCACTCTCCAAGGATTTGCTGTCTGGCGCGAAGACGCTGGATGGAATTCGGCTACGGCCGGCGCAGGTATTTGTAGATAATGATATCGATCTGTTGCTGGGGACACGGGTTGAAAAAATCGACACAGCGAGCCATCTGGTACGGCTGGCTGATGGCCGCGAACTGAAATATGACAAGCTGGCGCTTTGCACCGGTGCCACGGTAAGGAAACTTTCCCTGGGACAATCCCTCGACCATATCTTCACGATTCGCTCCCATGCAGACACCGCGGCCTTGGCGAGTCATATCGAACCCGGCAAGAAGGCCATTGTCATCGGTGCCGGCTATATCGGCCTGGAAGCGGCGGCCGTGCTCGCGAGTAAGGGCTTGCAGCTGACGGTGCTGGAAATGGCGGAGCGGGTTTTGCAACGGGTAACCAGCACCACCATGTCCACCTACATGACCCAATTACACAGGCAGCACGGTGTCAATATCGTGACTTCTGCTGAGGTAGTCGATATCCAGGGTGCTGCCGCCGTGGAGAAAGTTGTGTGTGCCGATGGCAAGGAATACGAGGCGGATTTCCTTGTCGTGGGGATCGGCGTAGACCCGGAGACCGAGTTGGCAAAAGCCGCTGGCCTGGAAATCGATGACGGCATCGTCGTCGATGAATTTGCTCGCAGCAGTTGCACTGATGTCTATGCGGCGGGTGACTGTACCGTACACCCCAGTCTGATTTACGACCGGCGCATACGCTTGGAGTCGGTGCAAAATGCCAATGACCAGGGCCGGGTGGTGGCGGCGAATATCTGCGGCAAACAAATCGCCTACGATGCGGTGCCCTGGTTCTGGTCAGATCAGTATGATATCAAGTTGCAGATGGTGGGGCTCAATGCAGGTTATGACGAGGTCGTCTGCCGGGGTGACAGCAGCAACCACGATGGATCCGGTTTTGCCCTGTTCTATTTAAAAGATTCCGTGCTGATCGCCGCCGACTGTGTGAGCCGCCCGAAGGAGTTTGTAGTCGCCAAGCATCTGGTCAAGAACCGGATCAGGCTCGCAGCTAGTGTACTGCAGGACGAAGCGATAGAGCCGGTGAATTTCGCGCCTTAACAGCGAAGGCCTAGTCGCCACTATAGATACAGGCGCTGGTACAGGTTTCCCGAATTTCTATCTCGCGTAGTTCGGCTAGTGCCGGTTTTAGTTGTTGCCAGATCCAGCGGGCGATGTTTTCGCTGGTAGGATTCTCCAGTCCTTCGATGTCGTTAAGATAGTAATGGTCCAGTTGTCGATGGATGGCGCTATAGGCCGCGCCGATGTCGGCGAAATCCATGACCCAGCCACTGCTCTCACCGACATCTCCCTCCAGCGTTATCTTGACGGCGAAGGAATGTCCATGCAGCCTGGCGCACTTGTGCTCCGCTGGGACGTTGGGGAGACGGTGCGCCGCCTCGAAACTAAATTCTTTGGATATCTTCACAACTGATTCTTCATAGCAACCCAGGTGCGCAACATACTACCAGGGCGGCCTCATATCAATAAGTTAAACTTGACGGCCTGCGGGCTGAAAGCAGATCAGGGCGCGAACTGGCGGGAAAATAGGGGATGCTCCGAAAGCTTAGCCGGAGACATCAAACAAGCTGTGCACGCCGGCCCAGTGTGCCGTTTTATGTACAGATTCTTTGGCATATAATGAGGCTATAGAATTAATCCTCGCCCTAGCACTGAATCTGCCGCTGGCACTGTATGCAGAAACCGATAGTTTTACGCTCAATTCAACGTTTCATTACCGCGGGTAAACGGCTTCCCATCTATCTTGGGATATTCGTCACGATCTTCGTTCTATGGCTGCAGATCGGCGCTCCCGCGGTGGTTAACGATTTCGTCGCGCGACTGGAATACCTGATCTACGATCAGCGCCTCAGCGTCATGCCCCGCACATCGGTGCCCGCGGAGAACAAAATAGTCATCGTCGACCTTGATGAGCGCAGTCTGCAAGCAGAAGGCCAGTACCCCTGGAACCGCATCAGGGTGGGTCGTCTGGTAGAAAAACTGAAGGATAATGGCGTCCTGGTGGTTGGATTCGATATCATCTTTGCGGAACCCGACCGAGACATCAGGGATCTGCTTGAGCCCATCGATCTTGATACGCTGAGCCGTGAATTTATTCAGACCCTGGAAGCTATCGAGCCTCAAATTAATTCGGATCAGTATTTCGCGGACGTCATGAGCCGGGATATCGACGTCATCCTGGCGATTAATTTCACCCAGCAAACCGATGCCACTTACAATGAGTTGCCACCCTCGATCGTGGATATTGGCGCCGGTCTGGCGCGACGGGTAACCGTGCCGGATATGACCGGCTACACCGGCAATATCAAGATCTTGCAGGATGCAGCTTTGGGAAATGGCAGCATGAACCAAGAACCCGATGCCGACGGCATCGTCAGGCGGGTGCCGCTGGTTGTTCGTTACGGTTCCAACCTGTACCCGACCCTGTCCCTGGAAATGATCAGGGTCTAAAATTTTCTCGAGAATTATGAATTGGTTACCCAGTCTTATGGCCAACTGGAAGTAGTGACGGCGTTACGGATAGGCGATGGCGCGGGTGCCTTTCTAATTCCCACCGATGGTAGAGGCCAGGTCAATGTGCCCTACGTGGGAGCTTCGTCACTGAATAGCAATGAATTCTTTCGCTACATCTCCGCGACCGATGTGCTGCGGGATAATTTGTCTCCTGTAGAACAGGCCGCTCTGGAAAACAGCCTGGTATTGGTCGGGACCAGCACTCCAGGTCTTGGAGATAATCGTGCCATGCCCCTGGGTGCGGTTTATCCGGGAGTCGAGGTGCACGCGAACATGCTCAACGCCCTGCTCAGTTCCATAGCCGCAACCGCCCTCGCTGTGGATTCCGGTGATGCGTCCACGGCCTCGGTCTTCTCCACTTTTCAGCGTTCCACGGCGATATTTTTCCCCTACAAGCCGGATTGGTCCTCCGGTGCCACTTTCGTCATTATATTGGTATTCGGGCTTGGCATGTCGATGCTGTTTCCAATACTGGGTGCGGCGTCGATGGCAGTCACGGCAGGCGGTCTTATCGCTGCCAGCATCTGGGTAAATTTTCAGCTGTGGGATGTCTACAAACTGGACTTTCCCCTGGTGTTATTATTGCTGCTGATTGTGCTGGTGACCGGCACCGATATGATTTATGGATTCCTGGCTGAGAGCCAGACCCGAAAAACCATTAAGGGCATGTTTGATCAGTATGTGCCCGAGGCCCACATCGACTTCATTTTGGCCGACCCGGATAACTATAGCTTCGAGGGGAAAAGTAAGGAGCTGACGGTATTGTTCTCCGATATTCGGAGTTTTACGACGATTTCTGAAGGCCTGGATGCGACTCAGCTGAAGAAATTACTCAATGATTTCTTTACACCCATCACTGGCATCATCTTCGATCATAGTGGCACCATCGATAAATACGTGGGAGACATGGTGATGGCGTTCTGGGGCGCTCCCACGCGATTCTGGCCGCCCTGGAAATGCTGGACCAGGTGGGAGGCACTCAAGCCTGAATTTCGTGAGCAGGGCTTTCCGGAAGTAAATGTGGGGATCGGAATAAATACCGGAGTCATGAATGTTGGCGATATGGGGTCGACTTATAGGCGCTCATACACGGTGCTCGGCGATGCGGTAAACCTGGGTTCCAGACTCGAAAGCCTGACCAAGTTTTATGGTATCAAACTACTGGTAGGGGAAGATACGGTCAATGAACTGGATGAATTTCTGTTACGGCGGATAGACAAGGTGAAAGTGAAAGGCAAGGACAAGGTGGTCAACTGTTACCAGCCCATGTGTTTGCTGGCGGCAGCGGATGACTCTCTGCGGCAACGGGTCAATGCCTACCACGAGGCATTGGATTGCTATTACGCCAGGGACTGGGACGGGGCGCAGCACAAGCTGCAAACACTGCTGGAAGAGGAACCCAATACGCTGCTATATCAAATATATCTGGATCGGACCCACGAACATAAAAATGCTGATCTGCCCCCTGACTGGGATGGCTCGTTTACCCACCGCAATAAATAGCTTGACGAGAATACTTGTGTACACAGCAACTACGCTGAAACCTGCGCTATTGTTGACATGGGAGGCTAAATCGGTAAAATGCGCTCACTCTGCACTATGGGTGATTAGCTCAGTTGGGAGAGCGTCGCCCTTACAAGGCGAATGTCGGGGGTTCAAATCCCTCATCACCCACCAATTAAGATTAGCACGTGACTGCAACCTGTGGTTGCAACAGAAGCATATCGCGGACCGGTAGTTCAGCTGGTTAGAATGCCGGCCTGTCACGCCGGAGGTCGCGGGTTCGAGTCCCGTCCGGTCCGCCATTTTGTATTTTTATCTTATTGATAAATTTGGAATAATACTGCTCACAAGTGCTATGGACAGCCTCTCCTGTACCCAGGGTTTCTCTCCCGCTACAAAGCATTCAGCGTGAATTCAGCATACATTTGCGATGCTGCCGCCCGCAGAATATGCCATTATTCAGAGCTACCTTAATATAGTGTCTCCGTTAATTTCCCATTAAACTCGCCCCATGCAACCCGGCTTAAACCTAGCTGCTCCCACGATTGAAGCCATTCACTGTGATCTCCTGAGGCGACACGGTGTGGAATTAAACGTGCTGCGCCTGGACCGGATTCATGCCAGCGTCCATGGCAATAAATGGTTCAAACTCAAGGGCAATATCGAGCAAATCCGGTTACTCGGACCGAACCGGGTCGTTAGTTTTGGTGGCGCCTACTCCAATCACATCTATGCGTTGGCAGCACTTGGCAAAATTCTAAGTTTTAAAACCACGGGATTTATTCGCGGGGGGATTGTGCGGCCGCTGAATCCGGTATTGGCCTTCGCCGAAAACGCCGGTATGCAACTGATCGCTATCGGTCGGGGGGATTATCGACGCAAGCACGAGGCGGAATTTCTGCGAGAGTTGCTTGTCGATTTTGGTGATTGTTACCTGTTGCCGGAGGGGGGTAGCAATCTGCTGGCGGTCGAAGGCTGCACGGAGATTGTCGATTTCTTGCAGTGGCCGTCGAATGCCGATGTGGCTGGCAGTGACTCGGGGGAAGGAGAAGCTGTCCGGGAGAATAGCGCCAGGGTTGAAGAAAAGAGCGAAGCAGGGGGGCGGCGTTTCCTTGCCCTGAGTTGCGGCACCGGCGCCACCATTGCCGGTATTATCGCCGGCCTAGAGCGACAGGGATACGGCTCGGAGGTCAGTGTTATCGGCGTCTCTGTACTTAAAGCCGAAGGCTATATCGCGAAGCAGGTTCAATATTGGCTGGGGCGGCTCGATGCACAGCAGCCACTGGGAAACGGCCAGCGCAGTGCTGTTAACTGGTGCATCGCGGAGGACTATCATTGCGGTGGCTATGGCAAAAGCCGGCCCGAATTAACCGCGTTCATGGCGGAATTCGCCGGCTATAGCCAAATCCCTATCGAGCCTGTTTACACCGCTAAGCTCTTCCTAGGGATTTTCGATATGATTCGCCGCGGTGTTATTCCACGCGGTAGCGCGATTTTGGCGATACATACCGGCGGTGTTATGTTTACTCAGGGGGCGGCGTAGAACTCGCGGTACCATTCGACGAACCTGGCCACGCCTACATAGCCTGAACCCGGTACGCCAATTTTCGCGACCTCGCCATATTTTCACCGGCTTCGATGGACTCATCGTTCACTCCAGTTGGTGGCACTCATGGTATAATTCCCATCTTGAAGGGGCTGATAAATTTGATCTAATGCGGCGGATTAACAGGCGAGGCAATGACAGAGTTCAAGCGCATAGGCTTAGTAGGGCGACCGGATCACTCCGGCGTCGTCGATTCGCTGCAACGTCTGCTGGCATTGCTGGCGACGAAAGAACTTACGGTGGTGCTGGATGACATTACCGCCGGGCTGATCGACTCCTCTGGCCAACAGGTCTGCAAGCGTGAAGAATTGTCCAATCACTGCGACCTGGTCATCGTCGTCGGTGGCGACGGCAGCATGTTAAACGTAGCGAAATATGTGGCTGCAGATCAAGTGCCGGTGATCGGGATCAATCGGGGACGGCTAGGGTTCCTCACCGATATCTCGCCCGATGACATAGAGGCAAGGGTGGAAGATGTCCTCAGTGGCAATTATCACGTGGAGTCCCGCTTTCTGCTGGAGGTAGCCATCAGACGCGAAGATGGGCTCGAGAGCCTGGGCTGCGCACTCAATGACGTGGTATTGCATCCGGGGCAGGCCGCGCAAATGATCGAGTTCGAATTATTTGTTGACGATAAATTCGTCTATAGCCAGCAGTCGGACGGGCTCATCGTGGCGACGCCGACAGGATCTACGGCCTACTCGCTATCCGCCGGCGGTCCCATCATGCATCCGGACCTGAATGCGGTGGTACTGGTGCCGATGTATCCGCATTCGCTCAACAGTCGGCCTATCGTAGTCGATGGTGACAGTGAGATTCGACTGGTAGTGGCGGCCAAAGGCAGCCTGCAACCACAATTAAGTTGTGATGGCGAGGTGCGCTATACCGCCTCGGCTGGCGATGAAATTGTAGTCTCGAAGAAGGAGCTTGCGCTGCAGTTAGTGCATCCACTGGATCACAGCTTCTATCAGGCCTGTCGTAGCAAGCTTGGCTGGGGCAGTCGCCTGGTCCGCGTAGATGATTAGGGCGGCAAGCCTGAGCATCGATGTCAATCTACTGCGCTTTGGTTACTTACTCCAGAGTCAGGGCATCTCCCATAGAATTATCGAGGAGTCAGGACAGCAGGTCATTTGGGTCAGCGGGGAGGCGGAAGCTGCCTTGGTCAGGCAGGCCCTGACGGACTGGAGTTCGAATTCAGGAAATCAGCAGGCGGACCCGGTTATGCGGGAGGCTGGCCCACAGAGTGTGGCTGCCGCGCTGCTGCCGCGGCGTAGTCTGCTGCCATCGTTAAAGCGCACGTTCGTGGCAAGCCCGGTAACGCTCTCGCTGATAGCCACTTGTTTTCTTGTGGCCTTACTTAGCCTGCTGGGAACCCAGCCAGGGCGGGTCGTGGTTCTTTTTTATCCCCTGCTGGCCACCGATAATTTACTCGCATTGCTCGGCGAACTCACCAGCATCGTCACCCTCCTGCGCACGCTGACGCCCATGTTTTTGCATTTCGGCGAGTTACACCTGATTTTTAACATGTTATGGCTGTGGTATTTTGGTCGGCAACTGGAGGCGATCCATCCCCGGTGGTTGTTTATTGTGCTCATCATACTGGCTTCATTTGTCAGTAATACTACCCAGTACCTGAGCAGTAACTTTAACAATTTTGGTGGCATGTCCGGAGTGGTTTACGGCCTGGTTGGCTACACCTGGCTTGTCCATACTCTGATGCCGCGCAGTAAACTGCAGATACGAGGCAGCATGTTTGCCGTGTTTGTTGCCGCACTGGTGCTGATGGAAATCCTTGCATCATCCTGGATTGCCACGGCGGCGCATATTGGTGGTCTGCTTAGCGGTTTGTTGTTGGGCCTTGGTGTCGCCGGCTTCTATCGTCTGGTGCTGAAACGGGATCTTATCAGCCGTTCTGGCACAAGCTAGGGAGCCTCTGATTACACCCAGAGCAAGGCAGAAATTTTGAGCGGGCTAATAAGTAATGAAAGATAATTTGTCTGCATCGGAATTGAGCCGGCCTGAATCTCTCGCCGAGTTAATCGGCAATATTTCACCAGCAATCTATGACAATTTGAAGTCGGCGATCGAACTGGGAAAATGGTCCGATGGTTCTCGGTTGAGTGGTGATCAGATGGACAAGTGCATGCAGGCCATTATCCTCTATGAGGCGGAAAACCTGCCGCAGCAACAGCGCACTGGTTTCGGATCGCCAGTTGGATGCTGGAAGCAGCAAAAACAATAAGACGAAAACTGTCGGTGTGTGCGCCCGTTATTGTAGTTAAAACAACTAAAGTGTAGATATGGAAAAAATCGCCAAGGGTATTCTAAGAAAAATGCGCAGCCGACTCGAGCGGCCAGTCGCCTACAAAATACGCCTGGGAGACACTGAGGTCGCGGTAAATCCTTTGTTGGGAAAGCAGCTGAAACTGGAATTCAGCGGCAGCATTAATTGTGTGCACTGCGGCAGAAAAACCAGCAAGAGTTTCAATCAAGGTTTTTGCTGGCCGTGTTTCCAAAAGCTGGCGCAGTGCGACTCCTGCATCATCCATCCGGAGAAGTGTCACTTCGATCAGGGTACCTGCCGTGAACCGAGTTGGGGCGAGAGTTTTTGTCTGCAGGACCACATCATCTACCTGGCCAATTCCTCGGGTCTGAAGGTGGGTATTACTCGCTCGACCCAGGTGCCGACACGCTGGGTTGACCAGGGAGCGTGCCAGGCACTGGCGATCATCCGGGTCAGGAATCGCTTGCAGTCGGGCGCTCTCGAGGTGATGTTCAAGGCCCATGTCGCAGACAAGACCAATTGGCGGGATATGCTCAAGGGTGTACCCGAGTCACTGGATCTGCAGCGGGAGAGCGCGAAACTCATACAATCCTGTGCCGAAGAGATCGAGGGTTTGGAATCGAGGTTCGGTTTTTTCGCCATCAGTATCCTCGCTGGACTCGACACTGAACTCATTGAATACCCGGTTCTTGAGTACCCGCATAAAGTGACCTCATTCAACTTCGACAAGACCCCGCTGATCGAAGGCACGCTGATGGGGATTAAGGGTCAATACCTGATCTTTGACACCGGTGTCATCAACCTGCGCCGCTTTTCCGGTTACGAAATACAGCTCAGTTATTGACTGCGCTGGGGCAAGGAATCAATACCCCGACAGCCCGCATTTATATTCCATCACCAAGCAGGATTAGAAACACAGAAAATGAAAAACGCCCAAGCCAGGACAACCTATTTACGCGATTATCGTCCACCGACGTTTACTATCGAAACCACCGAGCTTCACTTCGACCTATTCGAAGACTACGCGCTGGTTGTTTCCAGGCTACTACTCAAGCGTAACCAGATACCGGAGGCGGAGGAGAGCGATATCCTGGTTCTCCACGGACAACAGCTGCACTTGCAGAAACTATCCATCGATGGCAAAGAGCTGTCCAGGGATCAGTATCTGATAGATGAAGACACGCTGTCCATTCCGGCCCTGAGCGAATTACTCGGCGCGCCGGCGCTGGAATTTTCCCTCGAATGTCACACCTCGATCGAGCCGCAAAACAATACCGCGCTGGAAGGCCTGTACAAGTCGCGCAAGATGTTTTGCACGCAATGCGAAGCCGAAGGCTTCAGGCGTATCAGCTACTATCTCGACCGGCCCGATGTGATGTCGAAATTTATCACTACCATTACCGCGGACCGCGCGAAATACCCGATCCTGCTTGCCAACGGTAACAAGATTGCCAGCGGGACCTCGGAAACTGACAACAGTCGTCACTGGGTAACCTGGGAAGACCCCTTCAAGAAACCCAGCTACCTGTTTGCCCTGGTGGCGGGGGACCTTGTAAGCCTCGACGATAGCTTCACTACTGCCAGTGGTCGCGACATAGAGTTGCAAATATTTGTGGAAGAGAAAGATCTCGATAAGTGCGATCACGCCATGCGATCTTTGAAAAACGCCATGGACTGGGATGAAAAAGTCTATGGCCGGGAATACGACCTGGATATTTTCATGATCGTCGCGGTGGACGATTTTAATATGGGAGCGATGGAAAACAAGGGTCTGAATATATTCAATACTTCCTGCGTGCTGGCGAATTCTAAAACCCAGACCGACCTGGCTTTTCGGCGGGTCGAGTCGGTAGTTGCCCACGAATATTTTCACAACTGGTCCGGTAATCGCGTCACCTGCCGCGACTGGTTTCAGCTCAGTCTGAAAGAGGGCTTTACGGTTTTTCGCGACTCTGAATTTTCCGCTGACATGGGCTCTAGAGCCGTGAAGCGCGTCGAAGACATCGTATTTCTGCGGACTATCCAGTTTGCGGAAGATTCCGGTCCGATGGCGCATTCTGTGCGACCTGACTCTTATATGGAAATCTCCAATTTTTACACGGTGACGATCTACGAGAAAGGCGCCGAAGTAGTGCGCATGATCAGCCTGATCCTCGGGCCTGAGCGCTTTCGTGCCGGCACGGATTTATATTTTGAAAGACACGATGGCCAGGCGGTGACCATAGAAGATTTTATCGCCGCCATGGAAGCTGCGAATGATATTGAGTTACGGCAGTTTCGAAACTGGTACAGCCAGGCTGGCACGCCGGTACTGGCCATCGAAGGAAGTTATGACGCCGAAGCCATGCGTTACACGCTAAGCGTGAAACAATCCTGTCCGGATACGCCTGGGCAGTCGAACAAGCAACCTTTTCACATCCCGCTGCGAGTTGGCTTGATCGGGGCGGCAGGGACTGAGCTGCCCCTGAAACTCGCCGGAGCCGGAAATCTGGAAACTACCGACTTGGTTCTCGATGTCTGTGAAGAATCTCAACAGTTCGTGTTCGAAGATGTCAGAGTGAAGCCAGTGCCTTCCCTTTTACGTAGTTTTAGTGCACCGGTACGTCTGCAGTTCGACTACTCCCGAGAGGAGCTGTTCTTCCTGATGGTGCACGACAATGACGGCTTCAATCGCTGGAATGCCTCGCAGCTGCTGGGTGCCGATGTTATCCAGGATCTGCAGCGTCTATTTCCGAACCCCGATAAGCTGGCCTTGCCGGAAGTTTTGCGTAATGCCTATGCGGTGGTTCTGGATTCGGCACTCGAGGACAGTGAATTGGACCAGGCGATGATTGCTCAGCTGTTGATCCTGCCCACAGAAGGCGCCCTGATCGAGCAGGCACAGGTGGCCGATGTGGACAGCATACATGGGGTTCGGGAGTTTCTGGCGAACCAGCTGGCACGGGCACTGAAGAAAAAATTTGCGGCGCTGTACCACGCGAATTGCGATGAGGGAAAATATGCCGTAGATGCCCGCTCCATGGCACGGCGATCACTAAAAAATCTCGCCTTGTCTTACCTGCTAAGAACTGGAGAAATCCCATGGCTCGAAGCCTGTAATCGACAGTTCACCATTGCAGCCAATATGACAGACCAGTTTGCGGCATTGAAGAATCTGGTTAACAGTGACACGGATCTGGGGCGGGACTTGGCGACAGACGCCCTGGACAGCTTTTACCAACAGTGGCGTCACGAACCCCTGGTGGTCGATCAATGGTTTGCTGTGCAGGCCACCAGCCAGTTAAGCGATACCCTGGGCAGCGTGAAACAGCTCCTGCATCATGAGTGTTTCGAAATCAGAAACCCGAACAAGGTGCGCTCGTTAATTGGTGCATATTGCAGCCAGAACCATATTGGCTTCCATGCCAGTGGCGGCGACGGCTATGAATTTTTGTCGGACCAGGTGCTAACCCTGGATAAACTGAATCCGCAGATTGCGGCGCGGCTGTTAACACCGTTAACGCGCTGGCGAAAATTTGATGAAGGGCGACAGGCTCTGATGCAGGTCCAACTGCAACGCATCAAAGCGGCAACGGACCTGTCACGTGATGTTTTCGAGATAGTGGAGAAAAGTACGATTTAGTCTGAGGCCAGCGCTGTTCTTTTTCCTAGCAGGCTGCTGAATTGCTCTCTGCCGGCACGATACTGCGTTAAAATATGACTAAAAAATGTGCATTTACAAATTGTAAACTTCGCCTTCCCGCTATAGTTGTCTTGTCTCGCACTGGCCAGGGAAATTTTCAACGACCCCCTAGGTGACTTCCTGGATATCCGTCAGCCGGATGTTTTTTGCGGCCTCCGCCGCTTCCATGTAACTGGCAATTTCATCGAAGTTTAAATAGCGATAGATGTTGTCGGTCATGGTATTAATATTTTCCATATAAGCCATGTATTCATCCATGCTGGGAATTTTACCCATGGCGGCGGACACCGCCGATAACTCGGAAGATGCGAGATAAACATTGGCGCCCTCGCCGAGTCGATTGGGGAAATTGCGGGTGGATGTGGAGATGACGGTCGAATTGGGCGCTACCCTTGCCTGGTTGCCCATGCACAGAGAGCAGCCAGGTATCTCCGTGCGGGCGCCTGCCACCCCGAATACATTATAGATGCCTTCTTCGATCAATTGGCGTTGATCCATCTTCGTCGGTGGCACGATCCACAATTTAGTTGGTATCCCACCTTCAACCTGCTTTAACACTTCGGCGGCGGCACGGAAATGACCGATGTTGGTCATGCAGGAGCCGATAAATACTTCGTCGATCTTGGTGCCCTGGACTTCTGACAGGGTCTTGATGTCGTCAGGATCATTAGGGCAGGCCAATAAAGGTTCCTTGATCTGGTTCAGATCGATTTCGATGATTTTGAAATATTCGGCATCTGCATCCGGTTCCATCAGAACCGGATCCTTTAACCACGCCTCCATGGCGCGGGCCCGGCGTTCCAGGGTTCTGGCATCCTGATAGCCCTCGGAGATCATCCATCGCAACAGGGTAATATTGGACTTGAAGTATTCGATGATAGGTTCCTTGCCCAGCCGAATAGTACAACCGCCGGCGGAGCGTTCGGCGGAGGAATCGGAAATTTCGAAAGCCTGTTCCACTTTCAGCTCAGGCAGGCCTTCTATCTCGAGAATACGGCCGGAGTAGATATTCTTCTTGCCTTTCTTTTCCAGAGTGAGGTCGCCGGATTGCAGCGCCGCATAAGGAATCGCATTGACCAGATCCCGCAGGGTGATACCGGGCTGCATCTCACCGCTGAATCTCACCAGCACCGACTCCGGCATATCTAGCGGCATGACACCGGTAGCGGCAGCGAAGGCCACCAGGCCTGATCCGGCCGGAAAGGAGATGCCGATTGGAAAACGGGTATGGGAATCGCCGCCGGTACCCACGGTATCGGGTAACAACATACGGTTTAGCCAGGAGTGAATGATGCCATCGCCGGGCCGCAGGGCGATGCCGCCGCGGGTCTGCATGAAGTCAGGCAGGGAGTGCTGGGTGTCGATGTCCACCGGTTTCGGATAGGCGGCGGTGTGACAAAAGGATTGCATTACCAGGTCGGCCGAAAAACCCAGGCAGGCGAGATCTTTCAACTCGTCCCGGGTCATGGGTCCGGTAGTGTCTTGGCTACCTACAGTAGTCATCCTCGGCTCGCAGTAGCTACCGGGTCTGACACCCTCGACACCGCAGGCCTTGCCCACCATCTTCTGTGCCAGGGTAAATCCACTGGCGGATTTCGCGGCGGTAACGGGGGAGCGGAATACATCGGAGGACGCCAGTTTCAACGCTTCACGAGCCCGTTGGGTGAGACCGCGACCGATGATCAGCGGGATTCTGCCGCCGGCACGAACTTCATCCAGCAACACTTCCGTCTGTAGCTCGAACTCGGTGACGACTTCATCGGAATCGTGGCGGGTAATTCTACCTGCATACACATCAATGTCGATAATGTCGCCAGTTTCCAGTCGCTCGACGTCGCATTCGAAGGGCAAGGCGCCGGAGTCTTCCATGGTATTGAAGAAGATGGGCGCAATCTTGCCACCTATGCAGACACCGCCGTCACGCTTGTTGGGAATATGGGGGATGTCGTTGCCGATATGCCAGAGCACCGAGTTGGTGGCGGATTTTCTGGATGAGCCTGTCCCCATCACATCGCCGACCAGGGCGACCGGAAATCCGGTTTTCTCTAGCTCGTTAATTTGCTCGATTGCGTTGGTCACGCCTTCGCGCGGATTTTTGTACATGGCCAGGGCATGCAGGGGGATATCCGGTCGTGACCAGGCGTCTTGTGCCGGCGACAGATCGTCGGTATTGGTTTCGCCGGGAATCTTGTAGACCACGACGGTTAACTTCGTCGGAATCTCCGGCCTGGAAGTGAACCACTGTGCGTCCGCCCATGATTGCATCACCTGCTGCGCGTGGCTATTGCCCTGGCTTGCCTTCTCCGCAACATCATGGAAGGCGTCGAACATCAGCAGGGTATGACAGAGCTGTTTGGCGGCCGTTTCTCCTAGCTCGGTGTCATCTAGCAGTTCGACCAGGGTGGTGATGTTATAACCACCGAGCATGGTGCCGAGGAGTTCCACCGCCTGCTTCTTTTCGATGAGGGGTGACGTGGCTTCGCCCCTGGCCACAGCAGACAGGAATCCGGCTTTGACATAGGCAGCCTCATCGACTCCGGCGGGAACCCGATTTGAAATCAGGTCGAGGATAAACGCTTCTTCACCCGGGGCAGGTGTTTTCAGTAATTCGATCAAGTCGGCGACTTGTTCGGCAGATAATGGCTTCGATACCACGCCCAGTTCGGCGCGCTCGGCGACGTGTTCTCGATGTGCTTCTAACACAGTGTTTCCTCTAGAGAATGATAGCGCCAGTGAATCGAACTGGGGTTTTATCCATTAGGCTGATTCGCCCAATGCGGAGATGCAGTACTGGATTCACACACGCAGGTAGATTGTTCTTGCACTCTGCTGTAATAGGTCTACTCCGGCCCGGGAAGGCGGGTTAGTACCAAGGCAGACTGATATGACGTGCGCGTATTCTATTGTAAAATCGCGCAAAAATCCAGTTTGGCCGGCTCGACGGGATTTGTAAAACGGCTTTCGGCTCAATATTCCGAGGCAGAAGGTGACGTGGGCATCTGCGAATATTGCGGCGACGAGTACGTCGAATTTATCTCTGACTTCCACGCTGGCAAGCCATCGATGGATTATTTCTAAAGTACGAAATCGCTGTGGTAATCATGGTTTACTTTACGTAAAAACTTGCTAAAGTTTGGTCTGAGCAAACCGACTAGTTTCTTCACTGTCTCTCTGAATCATAGCTATGGTCGCTGTTAAGACTCCCTGTATTGGCATCTGTTCCACTACTTCCTTTGGTGACGTGGTGTGTCGGGGCTGTAAACGTTATGCATTCGAGGTCATCAACTGGAATAGCTATGATGCCGATGCCAGGCGTGCGGTATTAAACAGAATCGAGAAACTCAATTGTCAGATTCTCGAAAACAAGCTGCACATTTTCTCGGTGCTAAAGCTGAAGGCTAGCCTGGAGCGCTGGCAAGTGCCCTACGATCCTTCTTTATCGCCTTATTGCTGGTTGCAGAATCTACTGAAAAAGAATCATCGACAGATCGACAGCTTTGAGGAATGGGGTGTCTACGTCCTACCAGGGTTTGCCGACATTCCTCTGCCAAAGCTATGTGAGCAGATTGAAGAGGAGCTGCTGATGCTCAGCGGCGCCCATTATGCGCGCTACTTGGAAGCCAAGGCAGTTTGAAGCGGAAAATTCTGAAGATTGATGCCATCGGAGTTTAACACGGCGAACCAGCCCTGCTGGTCCCAATCTCCCAGTACGATTCGTTTGGCTTCGTCCTTCTCGCAAATCGGCGAGTCCAGGTGAATCTGGTGGATCGCGGGGCGGTGGGTATGGCCGTGTATTACCGTGGTCTGCTGGGTGCAGCTGAGCAACTGCAGGACTTCATTCTGATTCACGTCCATGATCTCTGTGGATTTATCGGCGACCGCCTTTCGGCTTTGCTGTCTCGCCTGGCTCGCGAAAGTGCGTCTCTCATCGAGAGATTTCGCCAGAAACTCGCGTTGCCAGTCCTGGTTTCTGACCTCATTTCTAAATTTCATGTATTCGCTGTCATCGACGCAGAGCTGGTCTCCGTGCAACAACACTACCGAACCGGATTCACTGCTCAGTATGTAGGGATCTTCGATGAGAGTTGCACCGCATTGTTCGGCGTAGTCTTGCCCTATTAAAAAATCCCGATTGCCATGGGCGATAAAAATCCTGGCGCCTGCCCGATTGAATGCGGCGAGTGCCCTGGCGATAGAGGATTTGAGTTCCGAGACATCATCATCGCCTATCCAGACTTCAAACAAGTCGCCGAGGATGAACAGGGCATCGCTCTGGCCCTGGTTAAGCTTCAGGAAGTGCAGCAGGGTGGCGGTAATATCTGGTCGGGATTCTTGCAGATGTAAGTCGGAAATAAACAGGGTTCTTGAAGGCAGCATCAACTTTCTTGGGTGACGGCAGCGGACTCGATAATTACTTCGGTGACTGGTACATCCTGGTGACCCCCGGCAGAGGCGGTCTCGCAATTTCTGATCTTGTCGACCACATTCATGCCATCGATAACCCGTCCGAACACGGCATAGCCCCAACCCTGGTCGGTCTTGTCGCGATGATTCAGGAAGTCGTTGTCACTGATGTTGATAAAAAACTGTGACGTGGCGGAGTGGGGGTCAGAAGTGCGCGCCATCGCCAGGGTACCGCTAAGATTTTGCAAGCCATTGTCCGCCTCATTTTCGATGCATTCACGATTGGCTTTTTCCTGCATGCCGGCATCGAAGCCACCGCCCTGAATCATGAAGTTGTCAATTACGCGGTGAAATATTGTGCCATCATAGAAGCCGTCTTCTGCGTATTGCAGGAAATTAGCAGCCGAGATTGGTGCTTTTTCGAAATCCAACTCTATGGTGAATGAGCCGTAATTTGTCTTCAAAACAATCATGCTGGCTACCTTATATTAGCGATTACAAATTTTAGTTATAGGATCGTGGCCGAATCGTTATAATAAGTGTTTTCGGCCTCCCACAATAGTCTAGAAACAGCTTCGAGATCAAAGAATTTTCCGATGACAGACTCTGATACGGATAGCAAGGACTCTTCCGCCGGTCCTGCTAGCTCAAATTTCATCCGGCATATGATTGCACAAGACCTGATCGAGGCTAAGCACGGCGGCCGTGTGCACACCCGATTCCCGCCGGAGCCGAATGGTTATTTGCATATTGGTCATGCCAAATCCATCTATCTCAATTTCACCGTAGCCGCCGAAAATAGGGGTCTGTGTAATTTGCGTTTCGACGACACCAACCCGGAAAAAGAGAGCCAGGAATATGTCGATGCGATCAAGGAGAACATTAACTGGTTAGGGTTTCATTGGCATGGCAAGGTGCGCTATTCCTCGAATTACTTTAGCGAGCTGTATGAATTTGCGGTTCAGCTCATCGGCCATTCTCGAGCATTTGTCTGCAGTTTGAGTGCAACGGAGTCCCGGGATTACCGAGGCAGCTTAACCGAGCCGGGGAGTAACAGCCCGGATCGGGAGCGCAGCGTGGCAGAAAATCTGGATCTGTTCGCTCGCATGAAGGCGGGAGAATTCAAAGATGGCGCCTATTCCCTGCGGGCGAAAATCGATATGACCTCACCCAACATCAATATGCGAGACCCAGTGCTATACCGAATTCGTCATATAGAGCACCACCAAACCGGCAACGAATGGTGCATTTATCCGACCTACGATTACACCCATTGCATTTCGGATGCGATTGAAAATATCACCCATTCCCTGTGCACCCTGGAATTTGAAGGTCATCGCCCGCTCTATAACTGGATACTACATAATCTCGATATCGATAGTCTGCGTGCAACCAGCGATCTGGCAGATTCCGAGTACGCCTATGTGCTTCCTCAGCAGACGGAATTTGCCAAGCTGCGGCTGAATTACACGATGATGGGTAAGCGAAATCTCAAGGAAATGGTTGAATCTGGCGTGGTCAACGGCTGGGATGATCCGCGCATGCCAACCTTGGCAGGAATGCGGCGGCGGGGTTTCACTCCCGCTTCCATTCGTAATTTCTGTGAGAGTATCGGGGTTGGACGCAGCGACAGCGTCGTCGATATGGCTATGCTGGAGCATGCCATTCGTGTTGACCTGGACAAGGTAGCACCCCGTGCCATGTGTGTGCTGAATCCCCTGAAAGTGGTTCTGAGTAATATAGAGGCAGGCCATGTCGAGTTACTCAGCATGGCGAACCATCCGAAGGATGAGGCCATGGGGAGAAGGCAGGTGTCGCTTACCCGGGACATCGTTATCGACCAGGCCGATTTCGAAGAACAGGCGCCAGCCGGCTTCAAGCGACTGCGACCCGGCGCCGAGGTAAGACTTCGAGGCGCCTATGTCATTCGTTGCGATGAAGTGGTGAAAGACGACGATGGCAAAGTAATCGAACTTGTTTGTAGCGTCGATAAGGCCACGCTGGGGAAAAAACCGGAAGGTCGCAAGGTGAAGGGCGTGGTGCATTGGGTGTCGGCAGATTTCGGGGTGCCGGTCAGTGTGCGTTTGTATGACCGTCTGTTCAATGTGGAAAATCCGGAAGCAAAAGATGTGGCCAATTATCGCGCTTGTCTTAATCCCGATTCTATCGTCGAATTGTCTGATTGCATGTTGGAGGCTGCTGCCGTGGGCAAATCCGCCGCGTCAAGTTTTCAGTTTGAACGGGAAGGTTATTTCTGTCTCGACATCGCCGATTCCCGCGCCGGCAAGCCGGTGTTCAATCGGACCATCACCCTGCGGGACTCCTGGTCCAGCTAGTGCCGATGCAAATGATCAAATCGCGGCAATCGAAAAACCAATGAAGCTGATGCACCGTGATTAAAATTTATAACACGCTTACCCAGACCAAGGAGGAATTCAAGCCTCTAGAAGAAGCTGAGGTGCGCATCTATGTCTGCGGGATTACCACCTACGATTACTGTCATCTGGGTCATGCCCGTATGCTGGTGGCTTTTGATATGGTGGTCAGGCATCTGCGCGTCCGCGGCTATGAGGTCACCTATGTTCGCAACATCACCGATATCGATGACAAAATACTTTCCCGGGCCAGGGAAAATGGCGAGGTCTTCTCCGATCTGACCGAGCGTTTCATCACCGCGATGCACGCAGACGAGCGTGCGCTGTCTATCTTGCCTCCGGATCAGGAGCCCCGGGCGACGGCGCATATCGATGAGATTATCGCCATGATCGAAAAGCTGATAGCGACGGATTTTGCCTACCGTGCAGGCAATGGCGATGTCTATTTTTCTGTCACGCAGTTTCCGGACTACGGCAAACTTTCGAAAAAGAAATTGGATGAGTTGCTCGACGGTGCCCGCATCGAAGTAGGCGAATTGAAGCGGGACCCACGGGACTTTGCATTATGGAAAGCCTCGGCAGACGATGACGTCGGTTGGGACTCGCCCTGGGGTTATGGTCGGCCGGGCTGGCATATCGAATGCTCCGCCATGTCCACCTGCAGTCTGGGTGATACCTTCGATATCCATGGCGGTGGCAGCGACCTCATGTTCCCCCATCATGAGAATGAAATTGCCCAGTCCGAGGCGGCAACCGGCTGCACCTTCGCCAAACTATGGATGCACAACGGGCCCCTTCGCGTCGATAACGAGAAGATGTCCAAGTCCCTGAATAATTTCTTCACTGTGCGCGAGGTGCTCAAGGAATACGATGGCGAGGTGGTGCGGCAGTTGTTGATTGCCAGTCACTACCGTAGCCCGATTAACTACTCCCCGCAGAGTCTGCAGCAAGCGGCGAAGGTGCTGAAACGGCTCTATACCGCGCTGAAAGATCTGGATGTTGCAAATGCAAAGTCTCTGACCAACAGTCGTTTCGAGAAGGCTTTCCTCGCCGCCATGGATGATGATTTTAATACGCCTAAAGCCTTCGCAGTGTTGTTCGATATGGTGAAGGAGATTAATCGACAAAAATCAGCAGACATGGAAAGCGCCAGCCAGTTAGGCGCCCTGTTGGTGAAACTCGGTGGTCACCTGGGCCTGCTACAGAGCCAGCCACAGGATTTTTTAAGAGGTGAGGTGAACCCGCAGCAGGTGGAGCAACTAATCGCTGCCAGGGAGCAGGCGCGTGCTGATAAGGACTGGGCCAGGGCGGATCAGATCCGAGACCAACTCAGCGCCATGCAGGTAGTGGTGGAAGATGGGGCCGACGGCAGCAGTTGGCGTCTAGATCGTTAGGCTGCACGATAGTAAGATCAGTTACGATGGCTGCAATCAAAGATTGACTGGCCCCAGGGGACGTGAGTATTATCCCGTCCTCTTAAAAATTGGTCCTTTTATCGGGGTATAGCGCAGTCTGGTAGCGCGCTTGCTTTGGGAGCAAGATGTCGGGAGTTCAAATCTCTCTACCCCGACCAATTTTTATTTGATACGCTGCAAAGGTATCAAACGAACGACATCAAGACTGAGAGTCCAATCCAGTACCTGGGAATTGCTCTTCTTGCCGAATAATGGTGACTGTAGCTCAGCTGGTAGAGCCCTGGACTGTGACTCCGGTGGTCGCGGGTTCGAACCCCGTCAGTCACCCCATTTTCTCTAAACGATCCCCTTCGGGCTTGATATGCAAAATATTGAAGACCTTTAGGGGGTTTTCGGGTCTAATATCCTGTCTACTGAATAGAGAGGCTCTGCAGGATTCAGCCATGGCCCAGCCAAAAGTAAAAACCCTGGACGGCACCCGCACCACCGTCGCCGACCTCAACATCGCAGCCCCTCATGCCTTGCAGCAAAGGCAGCAGGGGATATGGGGCAAACTGACGGCGGCTTACAAGAACCTGTCCCAGATCATGGCTGGCATGTACACCGGTGTTGGCTGCAACGGCACGCCAAATCCCTTTCACAGCTACGAAGAGCCACCTGGTCGCAGCGCGGACAGCGACGCGCCCACCCCATAGAGTTTGCCTGCCTGGCATGGTCCCGTTCGCTAATTCGTGTAAAATGCTCGTTTTTTTAGCCGACCTATCAGATTAGTATTCCTAAACAATGCGCCCGTAGCTCAACCGGATAGAGCACCGGCCTTCTAAGCCGGGGGTTGCAGATTCAAGTTCTGCCGGGCGCGCCACCATCCGGGGCTTGTAGCGACATTCTCTACCTCCATGTCGCAGGAGGATATAGCTACAGCCGCCAAATCAACCAAAGCCGGGTTCATCACGCGGAAAGATTGGAAAGACAAGGGTAAGAGGTGTTAAGACGGTATTAAACGACTTACAAATGATGATAAAGGCAATACAAGAACTGGAAGCCTATGATACTAAGAAGAGGAAGTCAGGTAATTTAAATGACTATGCGAAAGCCATTGTCATGAAAGCAACAACAAATATTCAGAAAAGTTAATGGAGAAATTTATGTCCAAGGGCCGAGATTCAAAAAAATCAGCTAAAAAGAAACCTGAGAAGACATTGAAAGAAAAGCGCAAAGAGAAAAAGATTGAAAGAAAAGCGCAAAGAGACCAAAAGATAAAGAAGCATTGATAGGATAAAAGCAGGATAAAAGTAAATCAATGCTCTACAAGTCAATGCGCCCGTAGCTCAACCGGATAGAGCACCGGCCTTCTAAGCCGGGGGTTGCAGGTTCAAGTCCTGCCGGGCGCGCCATTTATCTGCATTATCGCCTTTGAAGATTTAAGCAATCCCACTCCGACAATTATTGAAAGTAGCATGAAGTTTCGGCGAATAATTGCTGCGGTTTTATCGGGGAATTACAGGCGGATAAAATCAGAAGGGCGCGGGAACGCTCTGCCAATTGAAACCTGGATGCGATTCGATGATGGGGACCGGTTTTGTCATTAGCACAATGCCGACCTTAATACGATGCCTGACATAGCCAGTTATCCGTAAAGACTTGAACCCGCTACTGCGGATGGAGATATCCAAATAATGGCAGCCTATACACTCTTTGGTGCAAAAATATCCCTGTACACCGGCAAAATTAGATCTTACCTGGTTTACAAGGGCATAGATTTCGAGGAAATCACCGCATCCCTGAAGGTCTACAAGAATGTCATTGTGCCAAATACCGGCGTGCGGTTTATTCCGGTGGTGAAGACACCCGCTGGTCAATACATCCAGGACAGCGCCGTCATTATCGATACCCTCGAACTTGTCCATCTGCAGCGGCCGGTTTTTCCCGCGAAAGCCAAACAGCTGCTGGTGTCCAAACTCTTCGAGATTTTTGCTGACGAATGGCTGCTGATTCCGGCAATGCATTATCGCTGGAATAAAGGCCAGGACGACTACGTTTATGCCGAATTCGGCAAGACCATATTCCCTGGTCTGCCAGGCTTCATGCAGCGCTTTCTGGGCAGGCGGGCAGGTGCTCGATTCAAGGGTTTCGTGGCCATGCTCGGCATCGATGAGAATACCATAACGGTGGTAGAACAGTGGTACGAAGGCGACTTCCTGCCGGCCCTGGATACCCATTTCGGCGCCCACGACTATTTGCTCGGTGGCGTTGCCAGCATCGGTGACTTCGCCTTGATGGGGCCACTCTATGCCCATCTGTACCAGGATCCGGAATCGGGCAAGATAATTAACACGATAGCACCCAATGTAGCGAAATGGATCGAACGCATGAACACCCCGCCAGAGCAGTTGGGCAGTTGACTGGAAAACGATGAAATACCCGAAACTCTGGTGCCTGTACTGACTCGAATTTTCGCCGAATTGTTTCCGGTCCTGCAGAGCACCGTGGGATTGCTGGAAACATGGAGGCAGCAAAACTCCGCCACAGACATTCCAAGATTCATCGCTAAGCATGGCTTTCGCATTGGTGACCCCATTTTCACAGTGGAAATTACAGAGGCTGCTGGATGTTTATCATGGCTTCGATGCCAATGAGAAAGCCGCTGTCGATGCTTTTTTATGCACGATCAACGGCCTGACGGCGATGCAAACAGTCATCAGTGACAGAATAGATCGTAAAGACAATCGGCTGGTGTGGTCATCATAAGCAGTTCCAGGCGGAGAGATAATCAGCGCGTTACTGGAATAAATGGGTTTTTGGCGTTGTTAAATAGGCCTGAGATGTAGTTAAATGGGCGATTGCCGTTCAGGCGGCAAGTTTTATCATGATAAATAACAGGAAAGGTAGAGATGAGTAAAGGAACAGTTAAGTGGTTCAATGCAGACAAAGGTTACGGTTTTATCACGCCAGAAGATGGTGGCAAGGATCTTTTTGTGCATCATTCAGAAATTCAGAGCGGGGGCGGTTATGCCTCGCTGAATGACGGCCAGGAGGTAGAGTTTGAGGTAGGTCAGGGGCAAAAGGGGCCCTGTGCTAATAACGTAGTCCCGTTATAACTTGTGCCTTTATAAGCTGTCCTCAGGCGGATTTCTCCGCCACAGCTAAAGCCACATACCTAATATAAACAACTATTTACTAAAGAAACCTAAATTTAAAACGATAAAGGTTATGTAAGTTGTTGTTGTACGCCGGCCTAGGCTAGGATTGATTTCTTAGCGCTAGGCCTTATTAATTCCAGTTCCGATGAAAGTGGGTTTTAGCGATTACATCGGGGCAGCAAGCCTGTTTTCTCCACGGGACAGGCCACGATATCGTCCTGGCCTGACTGCCGCCAACCGGCCAAGGGCAGCAGTTCGAAAGCACCGCTGCGCTTGGCTTTGGAGCCGCGACGCTTGGCCTTGCTACCGTCCGCATGGCGGGTATTGAACGCGAACAGCTCATAATCGGGGGGTAAAGTATTGAGAAAATCACCCCTCGAGCTGAAGGCCAGTTCACCGCCGTAACTTATCTCGCAGACAAGAATCGGTCGGTCATGCTGCAGTGTAGCTCGCAGGCCATTCAGTGCCGGTTTTTCGAAGCCTTCCACGTCCATCTTCATCAGGGCCACCGGGGAGATCTGGTGCGCCGGAAAATAGTCATCGCCGTGTACCAGTGAGAGCTTGCCGACATCGGTATTACCCTTGCTGATACTGCCGGCATCGAATGAGCCGATGCCCTGGTTTCTGCCACTGGGGGCAAAGAAAATCAGCTCATCAGCCTTGTCACTTAATCCCACATCATGGAGGCTGATATTACTTATCTTGTTCAACTGCATGTGTTGTTCGAGCTTGGCGCTGACGACGCCGTAGGGTTCGAAAGCATGCACTCGGGAGGCAAATCTGGACATGAAAAGTGAGTGTTGCCCGATATTGGCGCCGATATCGCAGAATAATTGACCAGCGCCGGCCTCGTTGCCGCCGGCGTCCTGCAGTTTGAGCAAGGTATCGCGGAGAAAGAAAAGCAGGGGCTTCTCGAAGGCGCCGTAGTAATAGATGTTGAATTCTATGCTGTTGCTTAGATTGCCCCGATAGCAGAGCCCGAAGAAATCTTTTTCGAAGGGCGCATCCGGTGATTCGCCAGCGCTTAAGAGTTTTTTGTAAATCAATTTTTTGTGCTGCAGGGGCAACCACCGTTGCCGCCACAGAAACTGCCATAGCTCGCTTCTCGTCTTCACGTTATTGCCTTTTCCCGCTCCGCTTCCGCTGTTCCCTGGTTCGGGGTGATGGTTCTACCAGGGGTATCGGCAGCAAGTCGGCTCTTAAGTAGAGGGGGTGTGCCGGTTGGCGTGATAAATTGAGCTGCAGACAACTGAGATCCGAAACCAGTTGTCGTACCCGTTTCGCTCTGTCCAGATAACTGCCATCGCTACCCCAGCAGGCGATTCTCAGGTCGGCATCATTGCCTGCATTTCTGAGCCAGCGGTCGTTGGCTGGGCCGATGGGGTCTTCTGCTCGCTTCAGATCGGCAGGGTAGGTGGCGCGAAAGGCGAACAGGTTGACCACTTCCAGGCCATGAAAGCCCCAGGATTTGGCGAAACCGATGCAGCGACGAATGGTGGGATCGTCGCGGCGATGATCTGCCGTCGACGGGTTCAAGCCGATGAATAAAACCTTCCCCGATCCACCCTGCCAGCACCGATCGAGGCTGTAACGGTACTTTTTGCAGCGAGAAAAGTGGGCATTTTGTGACAAATATTGCATTTTTGATCACTGCAGTGGCTTGGCCACTGGTATTTTCCAGAAATTGCATAATAATGCAGCTACTACGAGCAAAACAGTCTTCACCAAGCCTTGGATGGCTAATCTAGGCTGGGGGCGCCGGAGGATATCGCAGTATACTCCGGCGTAGTAGCCCTGCTTCCAAACTCCTGTGTCCATTATCTAATCCCTACACTTCTTTTACTGGTGGCCAGTTGCCTAGCTTCGCTACTGCCGCCATAATTCGTTGCAATTCTTTTGGCTGTTAAAAAAGACAAGGGCAAGCACGTGCTGGCGATAATTGGTGGTACCGGACTATCCAAACTGGATGGTTTCAAATCCCGCGGACGGGAACAATGCAGTACGCGTTTCTCGGCCGAGCCGGTGGTGATCGAGTTGTGTGAATTTGATGGTGTCACGGTGGCATTTCTGCCGCGTCATGGCAAGGCGCAGGCCGTGCCTCCCCACAAGATTAATTATCGAGCCAACATTCGCGCGTTAAAGCAATTGGGCGTCACCGACATTGCGGCAGTAAATGCTGTAGGTGGGATTCATAAAAATCTTGGGCCTGGAGCCTTCGCGGTGCCTGAGCAGATAATTGATTATACGGCGAATCGCCAGTCGACCTTCTTCGAAGAAGATATCTCCACGGTGACTCATATAGATTTTACCTACCCTTATGCAGAGTGCATACGGCAGCAAATACTGAATAGTGTGGCCGCGGTAAACGCGGTGATAGAGCGCCCTCGAGCCTGCCTCGACGGCGGTGTCTATGGTTGCACCTCGGGGCCGCGCCTGGAAACTGCTGCGGAAATCATCCGTTGTACACGGGACGGTTGTGACATGGTGGGTATGACCGGCATGCCGGAGGCTGCGCTAGCAAAGGAAGCGGGGATCGAGTATGGGAGCCTGGCATTTTCTGTAAACTGGGCGGCCGGCCTGTCTACGGAATTAATTACTCTGGACGAAATCCACACAGTCTTCGAGGCAGGTATGGAGTTCGTGACTGCCGTACTGCAGGGAATTGCCTCGGCGTATCACTGAAAATCAATATCGGCCAGGGGCACCGGTGGTACCTCATAGGGTTTGACCAGGATCACCAGACCCATGGCGGGATGATCCAGGTAGTGAAACTCCCGGCTGCGCATATCGCGGCTCTGTGTAAACTGAAACACGCGAGTAACGGTGTAATCCAGGCTGGGCTCGTCTGCTGGCGGGGAATCGATCTGGATGCCGGCGCCTGTGGGCACGGGCGGCAGCGTCCAGTTATTATCGGCAGTGGGGACGAGACCGAACTCGGCAAGCCAGAGATTGGCATCGACAACGACACGGTCCGCATTGTCATTAAAGCGAATCGTGATGCTGCCCTGTAATTCATGCTGTTGCCCGTATTGCAGTCCGCCATTGATATAGATTGGACTGGCATCGGTTTCGGCTACCACCGCTTGTCGCCACAGACCGTGAAATAGCAGGCGGTGATCTCCCGATCGTCGCAGCACCTGGTTGGTCTGTTGAAAATCACTCGTAGATGAGGGCAGATTCAGATAAGCGTCCCTGGCCAAATCGTAGAAGCGAAATGGCTTATCTGCGTGGGCCGGTCGCAGGGGCCTTGGTCCCATTGCCAGGATAAGCTCCCGCGTGATCTGCTGCAGGCTTGGTTCTGCTGCCGGCACAACCACATCCCCCAGCGGGGTGTCAGTGGACGGGAACTTCATCTCTTCCAGCAACAGTAAATCGCTTAGCTGGTCTAAACGTCGCAGATTTTCTGGATAGGCAAGGAGGGTGCGATCGGCTTGCCAGCGCTCTCCGAGTCGGTCGGCGGGAGCTTCGTTGCTAAATATGCTGACTTCGATCTGGAACCACCTGGAGCCATCCTGTGCCAGGCTTGGACTGCCAAGACAGAGGCTGCCAAGTATCAGCATCAGGGTCAGACTCCGGTTGCGAGCCGGGGATATCGTATTCACTGCGCTGACGTATGCAACGGAGACTCGATACATTTTGTGTTCGTTCTTGCCGGGTTTGGGTTTTAATCGCAAATCAGGCAGCTTAAAAAATCGATGGATCATCGGTTCCATTCATCCTGCATTCATTAACTAAGCCGCTTTCTGCTCGGCCAGTTTCAGTTTGTCTAATAAATCGTCAATGAACTGCAACTTTTCCTGTGCCTCGCTACAAGCATGAACGAATTGCAATTGATTCGCACCACCTAATTTGTAGCTCTTCGGTTCAGCCTGAATCAATTGCACGATAGAGCCAGGGTCGACCCGGGTCTGGGGGCCAAATTCTATGCGCCCGCTGTTGACGTTGGCGTCGATTTTCTTAATGCCGAAAGTTAGCGCCCTGAGTTTCAGCTGGGTGAGTTGAAACAGTAGTTTCAATTGCTTCGGCAGCAGGCCAAACCTGTCGATGATTTCCACCTGTAATTCGCGCAGGTCTTCAATGTCCAGGGAACTGGAGATGCGCTTGTACATGATCAACCTCGTATGTACGTCGGGTAAATAATCCTCCGGAATCAGTGCCGGAATTCTCAGGTTTACTTCGATAGACTTATCCATATTGAGTTCCAGGCTCGGTGTCTTGCCTGCCTTGATCGCCGCCACCGCTGCCTCCAGCATCTCGGTGTAAAGAGAGAAGCCGATCTTCTGCATGTGCCCGCTTTGCTCTTCGCCCAATAGCTCGCCGGCGCCCCGAATCTCAAGGTCATGGCTCGCCAGGGTGAAGCCGGCGCCGAGGGTTGTCGCTGCCTGGATCGCCTCGATACGCTTGCGGGCATCGGCACCCAATTTACCGTGGCTGGGGAGTAGCAAATAGGCATAGGCCTGGTGGTGAGACCGGCCCACCCGGCCCCGTAGCTGATGCAGCTGCGCCAGCCCAAATTTGTCGGCCCGGTTTATCAAAATCGTGTTCGCACTGGGGATGTCGATGCCGGTTTCTATGATCGTGGTGCAGACCAGAATGTTGTAGCGCTTGTGATAGAAGTCAGCCATTACCTTCTCGAGTTCGCGCTCGGGCATCTGGCCGTGGGCGATACAGATCCGTGCCTGGGGATTAATCTGCCGCAGATGCTCGGCTGCCCGGTCGATGGTCTTGACTTCGTTGTGTAAATAAAACATCTGTCCGCCGCGCATCAGCTCTCGGGACACGGCTTCTTTTATCAGGCTATCCTGATGGCCACGAACAAAGGTTTTCACCGACAGCCTTCCCGTTGGGGGCGTCACGATCAGGGAAAGATCCCGAATTCCCGACAAGGCCATATTGAGCGTCCTCGGAATCGGCGTGGCGGTGAGGGTCAGAATATCCACGTTGGCTCGTAGAGATTTCAGTTTTTCCTTCTGTCGCACGCCGAATCGATGCTCTTCGTCGATAATCAATAAGCCCAGATCGTGATAGTCGATGTTGGCATGGAGCAATTTGTGAGTACCGATGAGGATATCGACCTTGCCGGCGGCGACATTTTGTAAACTGCTGGTTTGCTCGGTGGCGGATTTAAACCGTGAGATGACATCTACTACGAACGGCCAGTCGGCGAATCGATCCTTGAAACTCTCGTAGTGCTGTTGGGCGAGAAGGGTGGTGGGAACCAGCAGCGCCACTTGTTTGCTGTTCTGCACCGCGACAAAAGCCGCGCGCATCGCCACTTCGGTTTTGCCGAAGCCGACATCGCCACAGATGAGCCGGTCCAGTGTACGTCCACTGCCCATGTCGGCAATGACCGCCTCGATGGCGCTGGCCTGATCGGCAGTTTCTTCGAATGGAAAACTGGCGGCGAATTGCCCGTATCCATCTGCCTCGCAGCGGTATTTAAAGCCTTCTCTGGCCTCGCGCTGGGAATAGATATCTAGCAGTTCCGCAGCCACATCGCGAATTTTTTCTGCCGCCTTGCGTCTGGTTTTTTGCCACTGATCGGTGCCGAGGCGGTTGAGGGGGGCGGCTTCGGAATCGGCACCACTGTAGCGGCTGATGAGATGCAGGGAGGCCACCGGCACATAGAGTTTCGCATTAGCGGCATATTCCAGGCTTAAAAATTCCGTGGTCTGGCCATCGGTGGTAATTGTCTGCAAGCCGCGATAGCGGCCGATACCGTGATCCACATGTACCACGGCATCATCAAGGTGTAATTCCGTGAGACTCCTGATGATGAACTCGGTATTGTCCTGTTGCCGGTGCCGCCGCCGGCGCTGTGCGATACGATTGCCGAAAAGCTGCGCCTCCGTAATCAGGACCAGGTTTTCCTGGGCCAGCCACAGACCTTGATCCAGGGGTGCGATGGTGATGCCGATCGCTGTCTCAGCATGGAGAAAATCCTGCCAGTGCTCGAAGCTACGGGGAAAAATATCCAACTGTTTCAAGATTTCGAGCAAGGTTTCCCGGCGACCCGCAGACTCGGCGCAAAACAATACCCGTTGCTTGCTTTGGGCAACGAACTGTTGCACGTTGCTAAAGGGTTTTGACAGTTTTGGATTGCTGCTCAAATCCGGCAATTCGGTGGTTTTAAAATCGGCGGCGGCACTGCTGTCTTTGAATTCGATTTGCGGGTAACGCTTCAACGCCGCCTGTACAAAATCGATTGCAATGAAGATCTGGTCCGGTCTTAGAATTGGACGCAGGCGATCAACCTCGCGGTCTGCATAGCGGCTGCCGATATCCTGCCAAAATTTTTCGCCAGCGGCGTTGAGATTGCCGACCTTGCAACAGCGGGTGGATGCCGGCAAATAGTCGAACAGGGAGCTCAGACCATCGAAAAACAAGTCGAGGTAATATTCCAGGCCCGGCGAGCTGATGCCATCACTGACGTCCTGATAGATTGGACACTGCCGTACATCGACATCAAACAGATCCCTGAATTTGCCGCGAAAGGTAGCGATGCCTTTTTTGTCCAGTGGAAATTCACGGCCAGGCAGTAGCCGAATAGAATCGACTCTGTTATTCGAACGCTGGGTCTCAGGATCAAAATTTTGCAAGGTTTCGATCTCGTCATCGAACAGGTCGATACGAAATGGCTGCACCGAGCCCATGGGAAAGATGTCGATGATAGATCCACGCACCGCAAACTCGCCATGTTCGTATACCGAACTCACCGACTGGTAGCCCGCTGAGATGAGCTGACTGCGCATGGTATCGATATGCAACAGCTGCCCAATTTCCAGATTGAAACTGTTGGCGGCGATGTAGGCCTTCGGTGGCAATTTATGCATCAGAGAGGTAACGGAAACCACGATGATTCCAGTGCGTAGTTGGGGCATGTGATAGAGCGTGCGCAGACGATCCGAGATGATGTCCTGGTGGGGAGAAAAAATGTCGTAGGGCAGGGTCTCCCAGTCCGGCAGACTGAAGACGTCGAGATTTGCCTTGGCCTTGCAGAAGTATTTCAGCTCCCGTTTTAGCCGCCCAGCCGCTTCGTTGTCTTCGCACACCACTAACAGGGGGCCTTCGCAATTGGCGGCTGCGTTACTTATGGCGAGACTGACGGCAGTGCCATGGAGCTGTTTCCAGTATGCAATGTTGCTGCCTTGCGGCAGTGGCGGATCAAAAATATTTGGCATGGATAGTCGGGTGTATCGGACGCTGGCGGATTTCGTGTGGGCTTAAGCGTGCAATGTGGTCAGGGATTGTAGCCTAAAAACGGGCCTGGAGCAGTGTCTGCTTCTGTCTCAATCTGGGTTGCGAATTTGTTGCACTGGCAATCCTTTCACAAGATAATACCGCCCTTGAAAAATACAGCAAAAAAGGGGTTGTTGTGAATCGTCCAAGCGTAGATGACTATTTTAGTGATTGGAAACAACGGGAGACGCTGGTACAGGAAATGATTCCTGTGCTCGGTCGCCTGTTCAGTGCGCACAATGTCGGTGTTTATATATATGGCAGACCCCTGCATAACCGCTCGGTGACATTCATCATGAAATCCCATCGTTTCGTGCGCCAGATCGAGCGTAACGAGATGTCGGAATTTGAGACCCACGCGGTACTCATGTCGATGGCGAAACTCGACCTGTGGCATGCCGAGATTGATCTCGGCAAACTCGCGGTTAATTTCATGGCGCATCAGGAAGCTCAAGGTGATAATGCGTTGGGGGTGGATGAATTCGTCGCTAACGAGTTGGGCTACTTGAATGGTGTTAATGAAAAGCCCATGGCCAAATCCCAGGACGTGGTGCTCTATGGCTTTGGTCGCATCGGTCGCCTAATGGCACGGTTACTGGTGGAACGTACCAGTACTGGCGAGGTTATGCGCCTGAGGGCTATCGTGCTGCGACCGGGGCCGCCGGGTGACCTGGAAAAGCGCGCCAGTCTGTTCACTGCCGATTCCGTACACGGTGCATTTCAGGGGACTCTGCGGGTCGATGAGGAGAACCGGAGTCTGATCGCCAACGGCAATGTAATCAAGGTAATCTATGCCAACAACCCGGATGAAATTGACTACACCGAATACGGCATCGACAACGCCCTTATCATCGACAATACCGGCAAATGGAGAGACCGGGAGGGTCTGTCTCTACACCTGAAGTCGAAGGGGGTGGCAAAAGTCATCCTCACGGCGCCGGGCAAGGGTGACGTAAAAAATATAGTCTATGGCATCAATGACGATCAGATCGGCGTCGACGACGCCATCCTTACCGCTGCATCCTGCACTACCAATGCCATAGCGCCAGTACTGAAGGTGGTCAATGATAAATACGGCATCGAGAAGGGACACATCGAGTCGGTTCACGCTTATACCAATGACCAGAATCTGATCGATAACTACCACAAAGGCAGTCGCCGAGGTCGCAGTGCCGCGTTAAACATGGTTTTGACGGAAACAGGAGCCGCCAAGGCAGTGGTGAAGGTGATACCAGAGCTGGCAGGTAAACTTACCGGCAACGCGGTGCGGGTACCGATCCCCAATGTATCCATGGCGATCATGAACCTGACCCTGAAAAGCGATACCACCAAAGATGAGATCAATGAGTTCCTGCGCGACATCGCCCTACACTCGAAGTTGCAGAATCAGATCAGCTACACCCAGTCCCCGGATGCGGTTTCCAGCGATTTTGTCGGCACCCGGGAAGCCTGTATCGTGGATTCCAATGCCACCATCGTCAACGGCAACCACTGTGTTCTGTACCTGTGGTATGACAATGAATTTGGCTACTGCTGCCAGGTTGCGCGCATGGTCTACAAGATGGCGGGGATAAGTTACAAGCAGTATCCAGTCGAAGAAACGGCTTAGTCAAAGGCACCATAGCTTGTCAGATTTTTTGCGAAAGCATGCGTATCTAATTATCTCCTTGGTCCTGTTGTCCGGCGGCATCCTTCTGCTTGCCAGAACTTCGGGTGGAATTCAGCAGCTCAGTGGTTACACCATGGGTACCACGTATCACATTCAGATCGTGGACATGCCCACTGCACTTTCCAGCGAGGAAATCGCCACCGATGTCAGCGCCCTGCTGCTGGCATTGGACATCCGAATATTTTCTACCTACGCCGCCGATTCCGAGCTTTCCCGTTTCAATAAGCAGCCGTTAAATCAGCCTTTTGCTGCATCTTCAGAGCTGCTGGCGGTACTGACGCTGGCACGGGAGATCGCCGAACTAAGCGACGGTGCCTTCGATGTAACCGTGGGGGGGTTGGTTAATCTCTGGGGCTTCGGTCCTTCGCTACAGGTTCCCGGCGACGAGTTTCCTCAGCAGCGGGAAATCGATTCCCTGTTGCAGTCCGTGGGTTATGAGCTGCTGAAAATCGACCAGGCCCGCGCCGAGATCACCAGAGGGGCAGAGTTTTACGTGGATCTTAGTGGTATTGCCAAGGGCTATGCCGTAGATCAACTAGCGGCCTATTTCGACGGGTTGGGGGTTGAGAATTACTTCCTGGAAATAGGCGGGGAATTGAAGATAAAGGGAGAAAAGCCCGGTGCTATCAGTTGGGTGCCGGCTATAGAAACTCCCCTGGACTCGACGCCGCAAATCTATGAAGTTTTTTTCACTAACGGCGCCGAGATCGCTGTCGCTGGTTCCGGCGATTATAGGAATTATTTCGAAGTGGATGGGCTCAGGTATTCGCACGAGATCGACCCTAGAAACGGCAGGCCCGTTAGTCACAGCCTGGCTGCGGTGTACGTGATCGATGATTCTGCAGCGCGGGCCGATGCACTGGCAACGGCGTATATGGTGCTAGGGCTGGAAGCTGCACGTGAACTGGCGCAAGCCACGGCGCAGGCAGCATATTTTATTTATACCAGCGATGGCGTCGAGTTCCGCGACTATGTGACCCCGGAGTTCACCGACTACCTGCGAACGGATTAAGCGTACTATCACCCGGGCCTTCGAGGGCCTGAGAGAACGTGATCAATCCCGGGCTTCAGCGCTAGCTGAAGGGTCGATCATTTCCTGTTCCCGAACCGACATTGCGCTGCCGCTGTAAACAATAAGCCACAATAAAAGCAGCAAGAATTCGTAACGCTGATCTTTTTTCGTCGATTTTCGAGCGCTTGTACCGAGGGAAATTGATGCTAAACGGAGGGCTCATATCGGCTTGATTATCGCGGTCAAAATCGCTCCCGTTTTCCCTTGCCAGGCAGGTCCGTCGAGGCACCCGAGGACGACAGTAATTGCGGTCGCGCAGTGGCGAAATCACTTGCCTTCCCATGGCTATAAGTGTACATTCCGTGCGCAATCCAGGACCGACTTTTGCAGCCAAACGGCAGAGTAAAAAAGCAAGATCTAATGCCAGGTAAAACCAGCTATTACCAGAGCCGATTTTTGTTAGTCTGAAGGTCAATGTGTCGCCTGCAGCATGAGTACTCTAGTTATAACCATGCCAGCTTCACGGAGTATTAGTAGCTTGGAAGGATCGGTAGAAATCATAGACGGCATGCGCCCATTTCTGTTTTACTTCGCGCTGGTGATGTTCGTCGTGCTGACCATGCTGGTACTCTCCTATTTTTTGGGGGAGCGGATAAATCGACCCGGTAAAAACCTGCCCTTCGAATCCGGTATCGTCTCCGTCGGCAGTGCCCACTTTCGTATCTCCGTACAATTCTACCTGCCCGCAATCCTCTTCATCATCTTCGATCTCGAAGTGGTATTTCTGTTTGCCTGGGCGGTGGCGGTCAAGGAAGCGGGTTGGCCTGGTTTCGTCGAGATTTCTGTGTTCATTTTCATATTGATCGCAGCGTTGTTCTATTTATGGCGTATCCGCGCCCTCGATTGGCGGACCGACATCCAGCGCCGCGAACTGAAATCTCTGAAGGGTCCTGGCGGTGTCACCAACAAGAAGGAATTCAAGCTATGAGCATTCATTTGCAGCCGGTAGACGAAGCTAGCTCGGTAAAACCCGGCGGTGGCGGCAGCGGCATCCATGAGTTTATTCGTCGCAATCTGGTGATGGCTAAGCTCGAAGACATGGTGGCCTGGGGCAGGAAAAATTCCATCTGGCCATTTAACTTCGGCCTCTCCTGCTGCTATGTGGAAATGGCCACCGCTTTTACGGCACGTCACGACCTGGCCCGGTTCGGTGCCGAGGTAATCCGGGGCACGCCGAGGCAGGCGGACATGATAATCATTGCCGGTACAGTTTTCCGCAAGATGGCGCCGGTGGTGAAACTACTCCATGAACAGCTGCTGGAGCCGAAGTGGGTCATCTCCATGGGCTCCTGCGCGAATTCCGGGGGCATGTACGACAGTTACTCGGTGGTGCAAGGTGTGGACAAATTCCTGCCGGTAGACGTCTACGTGTCCGGCTGTCCACCGCGTCCGGAAGCACTGTTGCAGGGGCTGATCCTGCTGCAGGAGTCAATCACCCGGGAGCGCCGGCCCCTGAGCTGGCTGCTTAATGACAAGGGCATTATCGAACGTGAGGCGAAGCCCGTGCAACGAGAGCTAAGACATGCAGATCGAATCGCTGCAACGGAATTAAGGCCCTCGGAAGAAGTTTAAAATAGTCATATAACCATATAGATAAGTAATACATTTAATCTAAAATATTAAAGATGCAAGTAGCCGAAAACACAGCCCAAACCAGCTCCCAGACCAGCTCTTTACTGGATCAAATGCGACGGGAGTTCCCGCATCAGATCCTGGCAGAGCAGCAAAGTTGCGACGGTATTCCCACGCTGTGGGTCGATAGAGCCCATCTGAAATCGATGTTAAGGACACTGCAGTCGAAAACCAGCCCGGTATTCGAGATGCTCTATGATCTCACCGCCATCGACGAGCGCCTGCGGGTACATCGAGAAGGCCAGCCAGCCAGTGAATTCACCGTGGTTTATCACCTGATGTCGTTCAGCGGCAATTGTGATTTCCGCCTCAAGGTGCCATTAGCGGATGCCGACCTGACCCTGCCCAGCGTAATCGAGTTATGGCCCAGTGCCAATTGGTACGAGCGGGAAACCTGGGACATGTTCGGCATCAATTTCGAAGGCCATCCCAATCTCTATCGCATCCTGATGCCACCCAACTGGGACGGGCACCCGCTGCGCAAGGAGCACCCGGCCCGGGCCACAGAGATGGAACCCTATTCCCTCGATGATGAGCAGGAAGTCGTGGAACAGGCGGCCCTGAAGTTTCGACCCGAAGACTGGGGTATGAAGCGGGAGTCGGAACATTCGGAATTCATGTTTCTCAACATGGGCCCCAATCACCCCAGCGTACACGGCGCCTTTCGCATCGCCCTGCAACTCGACGGTGAGGTGGTGGTAGACGCGGTGCCCGATATCGGCTACCACCATCGCGGCGCCGAAAAAATGGGTGAGCGGCAGACCTGGCATACCTTCATACCTTACACCGACAGGATCGATTATCTCGGCGGGGTGATGAATAACCTGCCCTATGTCATGGCGGTGGAAAAAATGGCCGGTATCGAGGTGCCAGAACGGGTCAAGGTAATTCGCGTCATGCTCTCGGAAATGTTTCGAGTCTGCAGCCATCTCTTGTTTTATGGCACCTTCGCCCAGGACGTGGGCCAGTTGTCACCGATCTTCTATATGTTCGTAGAGCGCGAGCGCATCTTCAATATTATCGAATCCATCTGCGGCGCCAGGATGCATCCGGGGTGGTTCCGTATCGGCGGCGTAGCCGAGGACCTGCCCAACGGCTGGGAGAAGAGAGTCCAGGAATTGCTGGATTTTATGCCGGCGCGAATGGACGAGTACGACGGCATGGTACTGAACAATGGCATCCTCAAGCGCCGCACCCAGGGTGTCGGTGTGTTTGATAAAGAAGAAGCCTTCGCCTGGGCTCTCACCGGTTCAGGCCTGCGCGCGGCCGGTTTCGAATGGGATTACCGCAAGCAGCGACCCTACAGCGGTTATGAGAATTTTGAATTCGATGTCCCCATTGCTATCAATGGAGATGTCTATGATCGCTGCGCCGTCAGAGTCGAGGAAATACGACAGAGTCTGCGCATCATAAAGCAGTGCCTGGACAACATGCCATCGGGACATTACAAGTCGGATCACCCTCTGACCACGCCACCGCGAAAAGAAAAAACCATGGAGGACATCGAGACCCTGATCGATCATTTCCTGAGTGTGAGTTGGGGGCCGGTGATTCCGCCCAACGAGGTATCGGTGGGGGTCGAAGCGACGAAGGGCGTTAACAGTTATTACCTGATCAGCGATGGTGGCACCACCTCCTATCGCACGCGGATACGCACGCCGACCTTTCCCCACCTGCAGATGATTCCGAAGATGTGTCGTGGCTTCATGCTCGCCGACCTGGTGGCCATTGTTGCTGGCATCGATTTTGTGATGGCGGATGTGGACCGATGAGTAAGCAGATTATCGCCAGTTCTAATCAGCGAGCACGGCAATTGACGGCGGCCGAGATTGCCGAAATCGATCATGAATTGGGGCTGTATCCGGATAAGCAGGCGGTAGGCCTGGAAGCCTTGAAGATCGTGCAGAAACACCAGGGTTGGGTGTCCGACGAAAGTCTGCTGGCGATTGCCGGCTATCTGGACTTGCCGGTGGCGGGGCTTGAGGGCGTGGCGACATTTTTCAATCTGATATACAGGCGGCCGGTTGGGCGCAATGTCATGCTGTTCTGTGACAGTGTCAGTTGCTGGATCATGGGTTGTGAGGGTCTCAAGGCGCACATCAAGCAGGCGCTGGATATCGATTTCGGTGAGACCAGTAAAGATGGCGACTTTACCCTGATTCCGGTTCCCTGCCTCGGTGACTGTGATCGGGCACCGGTGATGATGGTGGGGGAAGATCTGCATAGGAATCTGACTGCAGAGAAGATCGACAAGATTATTCTGGATTATAGAAAAGGCGAGGGCAGCGAGTGATCTTGCAGGAATTAAAATGGTCAACAATCCTTTAACAAAGAACATCGACATGTCAAGGCCGCCACTGGATATCGCCGCCTACGAGGCCAGCGATGGCTACCAGAGTGTGCAGCTGATCGCGCAGGGCTTGAGCCCTGAAGATGTGCTACAGCGAGTGAAAGACTCCGGCCTCAAGGGCCGCGGTGGCGCTGGTTTTCCCACCGGTTTGAAGTGGAGCTTCGTGCCCCAGGGCGACGATACGCCCAAACAGAAATACCTGGTGGTCAATGCCGATGAGATGGAACCCGGTACGTTCAAAGACAGGCTGCTGATGGAAGGCGACCCCCATTTACTGATCGAAGGCGTGATCATCGCCGCCTATGCCATTCGTGCCAGCAAGGCCTACATCTTTCTCCGCGGCGAGTATGTGGCGTCGGAGCAGATACTGCGACGGGCTATCGATGAGGCCGTTGCCCGCGGCTTCCTCGGCAAGAATATCCTCGGCAGCGGTTTCGATCTCGACCTTATTATGCATACCAGCGCCGGGCGCTATATCTGCGGCGAAGAGACGGCACTGCTCAATGCCCTGGAAGGAAAGCGGGCCACCCCGAGGGCGAAGCCGCCGTTTCCCCAGGTCAGTGGATTGTGGGGCAAGCCGACCATCGTCAACAATGTTGAAACCCTCTGTAATTTGCCCGGCATCTTCACCTACGGCGTCGACTGGTATCACGGACTGACCAAGGGTAGCGATCACGGCACCAAGTTATTCGGTGTCAGTGGTAAGGTGAAAACTCCCGGTTGCTGGGAACTCCCCCTGGGGTTGCCGATTCGCGAACTGCTGGAAGGCTATGGCGGTGGCATGCAGGATGGTCTGGAGTTGCGCGGATTTTTACCCGGCGGGGGTTCCACGGACTTCATGCTGCCCGAACATCTCGATACTGCGCTGGACTATGATGAGATCGCCAAGCTTGGCAGCAGGCTGGCCACCGGCACCATGATCGTGCTGGATGACAAGACCTGTCCGGTTGGCATGGTGGGTAATTTGATGAAGTTCTTTGCCAAGGAATCCTGCGGCTTCTGTACGCCTTGTCGGGATGGCCTGCCCTGGGTAGAGGATATTTTCAGGGATTTTGAAGCCGGCCGCGGCAACGAAAAAGACCTGCAAATTTTGCATGATCATGTCGACTACCTGGGGCCGGGACGAACATTTTGTGCCTTGGCGCCGGGCGCGACGGCACCGCTGGGCAGCGGGCTTAAATATTTCAAGGAAGATTTCGAACGGCATATAACGGAACAGTGCTGCCCTTATAAGCATTAGCTACCGGTTTAAGAGCTGGCAGCAGACGAAGAATTCAAGAGCTGGAGTGAGTGATGGCGAAAATTGTTATTGACGGGGTAAGCTACGAAGTAGACCCCGCTAACAATCTGTTACAGGAATGCCTGTCCCAGGGCCTCGACTTGCCTTATTTTTGCTGGCATCCCTGCATGGGGTCCGTCGGTGCCTGCCGCCAGTGTGCGGTGAAGCAGTATCGGGACGCCGATGATAAAGACGGCATACTGGTGATGGCCTGCATGACGCCGGCTAGCGACGGTGCGATTATTTCCATAGAGGATGAGCAGGCAAAATCCTTCCGCGCCGATGTCATCGAGAGCCTGATGATCTCTCACCCCCACGACTGCCCGGTTTGCGAAGAGGGTGGCGAATGCCACCTGCAGGACATGACCCTGATGTCTGGCCACAACTATCGGCGTTATGACAAGAAAAAGGTGACCCACCGCAATCAGTACCTGGGGCCGTTCATAAATCATGAGATGAATCGATGCATCGCCTGTTATCGATGCGTGCGTTACTACGATGACTATGCCGGCGGCACCGATCTTTCCGCCCAGGCGTCACATCATCACGTGTATTTTGGCAGACAGGCCGATGGCGTGTTGGAGAGTGAATTCAGCGGCAACCTGGTGGAAGTCTGTCCCACCGGCGTATTCACCGACAAGGGTTTTAGTGAGCGCTACACTCGAAAGTGGGACCTGCAGAGCGCACCTTCCATTTGTGTGGGTTGTGCGGTGGGTTGTAACACCACGCCGGGGGAACGCTACGGTACCCTGCGTCGACTGGTGAATCGGTACAACAGCGAAATCAATGGCTATTTTCTTTGTGACCGTGGTCGTTTCGGCTTCGATTTCGTCAACAGCGAACAGCGACTGGCATCACCTGTGCGCGTAGTTGATGGCGAGTCGCAGGCACTCACGGCTGCAGAATTTAGCCAGACGCTGAGCCAGTTCAAAAGCGCCGGGGCAATTGGCATCGGTTCACCCCGGGCCAGCAACGAGTCCAATTTTATGCTGCGTTGCCTGGTGGGAGATGAGAATTTCTATTCAGGTTGCTCCGATACAGAACATGAGGCGATACAGACAATCATCGAACTGGCCGCCGACCCGGCATTTCATTGTCCGAGTATCTCCGAGATAGAACAGGCAGATGCGGTGGTGATTCTGGGTGAGGATGTTACCAATACGGCACCCAGGTTAGCGCTGGCGCTGCGACAATCGGTCAGAAACAAAGCCCTGAGCCTGGCCGAGGATTGTCATATCCCCAGCTGGCAGGATGCCGCGGTGCGGGAACTGGCGCAGCAACAGCGTAGCCCGCTTTGCGTATTAGGTAGCTATGCGACCCGGCTCGATAACGTCGCCTCAGATACCGTAATCGAAGCACCCGGTGTGCTGACTGCCATAGGATCTGGCATCGCCAGTAAAATATCAGACCAGGCGCCGGCGGCCGAAGTCGGCTCGACGGGCGCTTATGTCGAACTGATCGAGCGTGTTGCCGAGCAACTCATAGCGGCGAAGCAGCCCCTGATCATTGCCGGTACCAGCGCGGGCAAAACCGACCTGATTCACGCCGCCGCCAATATCGCCCGGGCGCTGCAGGAAAAGCGTGGCGACGAGAAGGTCGATCTGTGTCTGCTGGTGCCGGAAGTGAATTCCATGGGACTGACCATGTTGGTGAACAAGGAAAATTCCCTCGGCCGCGCCCTGGAAAAACTCAGCAGTGGTGCCGTCAGCCACGCCGTTGTACTGGAGAACGATTTATATCGACGCGCCGACTCCGGCGTCGTCGATGCGGCGCTGGAGCGTCTTCAAAACTTGATGGTGCTCGACTTGTTGGGGACGGCCACCACGGCGAAAGGCAGCGTGGTGTTGCCGACTACAGCCTTTTCCGAACATGAGGCCACCTACGTCAATTATGAGGGCAGGGCACAGCTCAGCTTTCAGGTGCATAGCAATCACGGCGAGGCGAAACCCGCCTGGCGCTGGCTCAACGATGACCAGGAATGTGATGTCGAGACCATGGTCAACCGCTGTTCCAGCGAGGCCAGAGGCTTCGACAAACTGGGCCAGTTATTGCCGGACCCCGCCCAGTTTGTTGCCGGCATGAAAATCCCCCGGCAGTCACAGCGTTATAGCGGGCGCACCGCAATAAAGGCCAACCTCGACGTCCATGAACCGAAACAGCCGGTGGATTCAGAATCTGTCATGGCTTTTTCTATGGAAGGCATTCCGGCGCAGAAAGACGCCGCCTTCATGGCCTCGGCCTGGGCGCCGCGTTGGAATTCCAACCAGTCGATCAGCAAGTTCCAGGAAGAAGTTAACGGCAAACTCAAACAGGGACATATCGGCACTCAGTTAATCGAGAAGCTGGCTAACGGCGGTGCTTACCTGCCCCCCGCAAGCCCATCGACAGAGGTAGTCGATGGCTCCCTGGAAGTGGTGCTTGCCCATCAGATTTTCGGCAGTGACGAATTAAGCGCCAGATCAGATTCGATTCAGCAACGGATGACGGATCCTTATATCGGCATCTCCCCGACAGATGCCCAGGCCCAAGGCGTACAGCATGGTGACATGGTCTCGCTGGATGGCATCGAAGTTCCGGTGGTGGCGTGCATCAGATCGAAGATGCCGCCGGGCGTGGTGGCGATTTATTGTGGTGATGGCGACATCAATCCCCATTCTCTGCCAGCTACTGTCTCTATTGGCAGCAGCGAGTCGCCAGTCGGCGAGCGCGGCATTCGCGGTCTGATCGTCAGCGATTTGCTGGAGGATTACTAAGCATGGCGTGGGAAGTAGGTTCTTATCTTAATATCGGCGCCATCCTGGCACTGGTGATCTTCATAGCCGCCATGCTGATCTGGGTCGAGCGACGCCTGCTGAGTCTCTGGCAGGAACGCCTGGGACCAAACCGCGTAGGCTGGTTTGGATTGCTGCAGGTCGCCGCCGACATGATCAAGATTTTCACCAAGGAAGACTGGATTCCGCCATTTGCCGATAGAATGAGCTTCGTACTGGCGCCGGCGATCATCATGGTAGTGATCCTCATGAGCTTCGCGGTGATTCCCTTCGCTCCGGGTGTGGGTATCGTCGATTCCAATATCGGCATCCTGTTCGTGTTGGCGATGGCTTCGATTGGCGCCTACAGTGTCATGCTTGGAGGCCTGTCATCAGATAATAAATATGCCCTGTTAGGCGCGCTCAGAGCTGCCGCCCAGATGGTGAGCTACGAAGTCTTCATGGGAATTTCACTGCTGGGTGTGGTGGCACTGTCCGGCAGTTTTAACCTGCGTGAGATCGTGATTGCACAATCTGACGGCTGGTACATTTTTCCACAATTCATCGGCTTCGTGATTTTTCTCATCGCCGGCATCGCCGAGAGTCACCGTCTGCCCTTCGATATACCGGAGGCGGAACAGGAAATCTGCTCCGGTTATCACACCGAGTATTCGGGCATGAAGTTCGGCATGTTCTTCGTCGGTGAGTATCTGGGACTGGTGTTAATTGCATCTCTTCTCACCGTGTTGTTTTTTGGAGGTTGGTTGGGGCCGGCTTTTTTACCACCCATTATCTGGTTCTCCATCAAGGCTTTCGGTTTTATTGCTTTCTTTATTCTGCTGCGGGCGGCCATTCCACGGCCACGATACGATCAACTGATGACCTACGGCTGGCTGTTTTTGCTGCCGCTGTCGTTGCTGAACCTGTTGGTTACCGGCGCAATAATATTGAGCACACAGTGATAGGAATGGTGAAACATGTTTGATCTCATTAAAGATACATTGCTTAGCCAGGTTAGAACGCTGTGGCTCGTATTTTCTCATGCCTTCGTGAAGGCAGACACGGTGCAGTATCCGGAGGAACAACCCTATATGTTCCCACGCTGGCGCGGTCGCATCATTCTCACTCGTGACCCGGACGGGGAAGAACGCTGTGTCGCCTGTAACCTCTGTGCCGTGGTCTGCCCGGTGGACTGCATCGCTTTGCAGAAGACCGAAGACGAAGACGGCCGCTGGTACCCGGAATTTTTTCGCATCAACTTCTCCCGTTGCATCATGTGTGGTTTCTGTGAAGAAGCCTGCCCTACCAATGCGATTCAACTGACGCCGGATTTCGAAATGGCTGAATATGTGCGCCAGGACATGGTCTGGGAGAAAGAGGATTTGCTGATCAGCGGCACCGGTAAGTATCACAATTACAATTTTTATAAAGTGGCGGGCAAAACAATCAAGGGCAAGGACAAGGGCGAAGCGCTTAACGAAGCTGCCCCTGTCGATATCAGGAGCTTATTGACGTGATGTTTCTCTTTTACATCGCCGCCACCGTGGCCGTTGTCTCGACTGTCGGGGTGATAGTGCAGAGCAATATCGTCCATGCCTTGATCTATCTTATTTTGTCGCTGCTGGCGGTAGCCGTGGTGTTCTTTTCCCTGGGCGCACCCTTCGTGGCGGTACTCGAAGCGATTGTCTATGCCGGCGCCATCATGGTGTTGTTCTTATTCGTCATCATGATGCTGAACATGGGGCAGCATACGACAGACCAGGAAAAGGCCTGGATGGCTGCCAAAGACTGGGCGCTGCCGGCGGGCCTGGCGGCGATCTTGTTAGCGCAATTGCTCTATGTTCTGCGGGAGGTTCAAGTCGACATCGTGCCCAACGAAGTTGGCGTGCTTGAGGTAAGCGCCCTGCTGTTCGGTCCCTATGTGCTGGCCGTTGAACTGGCGTCAATATTATTGCTGGCGGGCTTGGTCTCTGCCTATCACCTTGCGAAAAAATAGAAAGCCCGGAACCGGCAGGCGTAGAAACAAAAGAGAAAACAATGCAATCGATTCCCATTGAACATGGCTTGATCCTGGCCGGCATTTTATTTGCGCTGGGACTCGTTGGCGTCTTGACCCGACGTAACATCGTCTTCGTTCTGATGTCGCTCGAGGTCATGTTGAATGCCAGTGGCCTGGCCTTCGTCGTCGCTTCTGCGCGCTGGGGACATGCCGACGGCCAGGTCATGTTTTTAATGATATTGACCCTGGCGGCGGCAGAAGTCGCGGTTGGGCTAGGATTGATTATCCAGATGTATCGAAAATTCAAGACCGTGGATATCGATGTGCTAAGCGAAATGAAAGGCTGAAAATCCGTGCAAGAACAGTTCAATAGAGATGGTCGAAAGAGGGTACTGTGCAAGACTTGATCTGGTTGTTACCCACGTTTCCCTTGCTGGGTTTCTTAGCCCTGGTGCTGACCGGAGGCTCGCTGCCGCGGAAAATTGTTGCCGTCATCGGCGCCGGTTCGGTCGGACTTTCCTTCCTGAGCGCAGCGCTTATCGCCGCCCAGTTTCTGGCATCGGGCGAGGACTACTTCGTAAAAGAAGTCTGGGTGTGGATGGCGATTGGTGAGTTTACGCCGGGGTTTAATTTTTACCTCGATGGCTTGTCACTTGTAATGATGCTGATCATCACCGGCGTCGGTTTTCTGATTCATCTCTACTCCACCGGTTTCATGGTTGACGACCCTGCCTATAGCAGATTCTTCGCCTACATGAACCTGTTCGTCGCCGCCATGCTGATGTTGGTACTGGGTGACAATCTGGTGCTGCTGTACCTGGGATGGGAAGGGGTAGGCCTGTGCAGTTATCTCCTGATCGGCTTCTGGTATGAAAACCCTGACAACGGCTACGCAGCGCGCAAGGCCTTTGTCGTGACCCGGGTCGGTGACACGGCCATGGCTATCGGCCTGTTTCTGCTGTTTACACAGCTGGGGACCCTCAACATCCAAGACATGTTAGGGGCGGCGCAGCAACAATGGGCAATGGGATCGCCGCTGGCGATTGCTGCGGCGTTGCTGTTACTCGGTGGCGCCGTAGGCAAATCTGCACAACTGCCGCTGCAAACCTGGTTGCCGGATGCGATGGTCGGCCCGACCCCGATCAGCGCCCTGATCCATGCCGCCACCATGGTGACCGCAGGTGTCTATCTGGTTGCTCGCACCCATGTTCTGTTCGAACTGGCGCCGACGGTGCAAATGCTGGTGGCCTTCGTCGGCCTGGCCACCCTGCTGATGGCCGGTTTTACGGCGATGACCCAGCGCGATATCAAGCGCATCCTCGCCTACTCCACTATTAGTCAGATCGGTTATATGTTCCTGGCCCTCGGAGCCGGCGCCTGGTCTGCGGCGGTGTTCCATCTGATGACCCATGCATTCTTCAAGGCACTGCTATTCCTCGCAGCCGGCACCGTAATCCTCAGCCTGCATCATGAGCATGATATTTTTAAGATGGGCGGCATGCGCAGGCAATTACCGATTGCCTTCTGGTCGTTCATTATCGGCAGTGCGGCACTGGCGGCGCTGCCATTTACCTCGGGTTTTTACTCCAAGGACGAAATTCTGCTGGCTGCCCTGGCCGTCGAAGGTCCAGGCCTGCTGCTCTGGATCGGCGGTGTCATCGGCGCCTTCTTTACCGGAATCTACAGCTTCAGACTGGTGTTCGTGGTGTTTTTCGGCGACAGCGCAGGACATCACGAGGCGAAAGAAGAAGCGCACTGGACTATGGCTGCGCCGTTGCTGCTGTTGATGGTGTTGGCCTTGCTTGGTGGCTGGATTCAGGTGCCGCTGGATACTGTCTTCAGTCAGGGTGCCGACCATGAGGAAGAACACGTCAGCTTGCTGGTGCACGCAATCATGATCGCTGCGCCAATCCTCGGTATCGGTGTCAGCTACCTGTTTTTCATGAGCAAGGTCTTCGATGTGGATAGGTTAATGGCGAACCCACTGGCAATCTCCCTGCACCGGTTCTGGTTCAGTGGCTGGGGAATGGATGCGCTGTATCAGTGGATCTTCGTTAATCCCTTCCTCTACCTGGCGCGAATTAACAGGAGAGACCTGATCGATAGCTTTTATAGCCTGCTGGTCTCCATTACCCGCACCGCACATCTGATGCTGGCCCGGACGCAAACGGGATATCTTGGCTGGTATACGCTCAGTATGGCGGTCGGCCTGGTGTTGATAATTACCCTGGGAGTGATGCTGTGATACTGGTGGCATTGATCGGCATTCTTTTTCTGGGTGGGGTTCTGGCCTGGCTATGCGAGCGTCTGGATTCTAAATTACCCCGGGTGATCGCCCTGGCGGCGCTGCTGCTGGACCTGTTGCTGATGCTGACCCTGTTAGGCGGCGATAGCGCCGACGGTAGTTGGATCGTTGCAATAAATACCCAGTGGCTGCCTCGATTTGGCATTTCTTTTCACCTCGCCGCAGATGGCTTGAGCTTATTGTTGCTGTTGTTAACGGCGTTCCTCGGGATAATCGCCGTGGGCTCGGCCTGGGATGAAATCACCGAGCGGCCTGGATTCTTCTATTTCAATTTGCTGTGGACCCTGGCAGGGGTACTGGGTGTATTTATCGCCCTGGATTTGTTCCTGTTCTTCTTCTTCTGGGAAGTGATGTTGATCCCTATGTATTTCATCATCGCGATCTGGGGGCATGAGAACAAAAATTACGCCGCCATGAAGTTCTTCCTGTTTACCCAGGTCACGGGGATGTTGATGCTGGTGTCCATTCTGGCCCTGGCCTACTTTCACTACACTCAATTCGGCTTTTTCAGTTTCGATTATTTCGACCTGCTTAAGGTGAGCACCAGCTCGACTATCGAAATGTGGATCATGCTGGGATTCTTCGTCGCCTTTACCACCAAGTTACCTATCGTCCCGTTTCACTCCTGGTTACCCGATGCTCACAGCCAGGCACCCACAGCCGGTAGTGTCATCCTGGCGGGAGTTTTGTTGAAGACGGGGGCTTACGGGTTGATCCGCTTCGCGGTGCCACTATTTCCTGGGGCATCGCTGAGTTTTGCACCGATCGCGATGACTCTGGCTGCTCTCAGTATCTTGTACTGTGCCAAGGTGGCGTTTGCGCAAACCGACCTCAAACGCCTGATTGCCTACACCAGCGTCAGTCATATGGGCTTCGTGCTGTTGGGGGTGTATGCCTGGAATGAGATCGCGTTGCAGGGTGCGGTGATGACAATGCTTGCCCACGGCCTCAGCGCAGCCGCGCTCTTCATGCTAGCGGGCTCTCTGCAGCATCGCATTCACACCCGCGATATGGGTGACATGGGTGGGTTCTGGGCGAAGGTTCCGCGCATGTCGGCGGTGGCACTGTTCTTCTCGATTGCGGCTTTGGGTATGCCGGGTCTTGGTAATTTCATCGGCGAATTCCTGGCGCTGTTGGGGGCATTCTCATCCAACCTACCGATGACGGTGATCGCCACCTTCGGGCTGATCTTCGCATCGGTGTATTCACTGTGGGTGATTCAGAAAATATTTCACGGTGAATATTCGAATTCGAAATTTGATGACAGCCATCTTAGCGACCTGAACGGTCGCGAGTTAGCGTATTTTGGTGCCATGATCCTGGGTCTGGTGTGGATGGGTATGTATCCGCAATCCTTTCTCGACCTGTCCGCTACCGCCTTACAGGGACTGTTGGCCGGGACCCAGGAGCTTATTAGTACGGTGGTGCAAAACTGATTATGACGATGACGCTAGCCGACTTACTACCCTTACTGCCGCTGCTTATCGCCAGCGCCACCGCGGTGCTGGTGATGTTGCAGATCGGAATTCGCCGCGACCACACAGTGACTGCGGCGATCGCCGTCAGCGGCCTGTTGGTCGCCACCGTAGCGGCAGCGATGATGATGCCTTTAACGAACCAGCAAGTAACACCGCTTTTGATCATCGATCAGTACAGCCTGTTCTTCACCGTAGTCTGCTGCGCCGCCGCCATGTTCATCGCCATTCTTAGCTATCCTTACCTGTCAAGGCTGGATGACGACAAGGATGAGTTCTATCTGCTGCTGGTCATCGCCACGGTGGGTGCAATCGTCATGGTCAGTAGCAATCATTTCGTCAGCACGATCCTCGGGCTGGAGATCCTGAGCATGTCTCTGTATGGCATGGTGGCCTATCCGCTGCACAGCAAGGAGTCGGCGCAGCACCCCCTCGAAGCGGCGGTGAAGTACCTGGTATTGTCCGCGGTTTCTTCCAGCTTCATGTTGTTTGGAATGGCCCTGATTTACGCCCAGACCGGGACCCTGGCATTCTCCAGCCTCGGCAGTGATGCCGTCGTCAGTCTCAGTGACAGCTATTCGATCGTGGGCTTGCTGCTGCTCATCTCGGGCATGGCCTTTAAGCTATCCCTGGCCCCATTCCACATGTGGACCCCGGACGTGTACGAGGGCTCGCCGCTGCCGGCCACGGCCTACCTGGCGACGATAGGCAAGACGGCTATGTTCGTGGTGTTACTACGGTTTGTGGTAATAACGGAAGCGCTGCGTTACGACGCCGTGGTGATCGTGTTCTCACTAATTGCCGTGCTCTCCATTCTCGCCGGCAATGTGCTGGCATTATTACAGAACAGCCTGAAACGCATCCTGGCCTACTCCTCGATTGCCCACATGGGTTATCTGATCATCGCGGTGATAGCGAGTTATTTTGCCGCCAGCACTATCAGTATCGAGGCGGTGACGTTTTATTTATTGGCCTATATGATCATGTCCCTGGGCGCCTTCGGGGTGGCCTCGGTGGTCTCTTCAAGCGAGAAGGAATTCGAGCTGGTCTCGGATTACCAGGGCTTGTTCTGGCGTGACCCCTGGCTTGCCCTCATCTTCACGGGCATGCTGTTGTCTCTGGCGGGGATTCCGCTCACAGTCGGGTTTATTGGAAAATTCTATCTGTTCTTCGCCGGGGTAGAGTCTGCCTTGTGGGTACTGTTACTGGTGCTGGTTGTCGGCAGTGGCATCGGCCTGTTCTATTATTTACGAATCGTTTATCGCATGTTGTTACCGGTGCAAACGCCTGTGCAATTCCCCAGTGCCGCTGGCGAAAACCTGGGCGCTTACGGTGTGCTCACAATCCTGTTCCTGCTGCTGTTGCTGCTGGGTGTCTATCCCGCACCTGTGATGACCCTGATCGAGACCGTTTCAGCGTTCATCTAGTGCCGGCCTGGTTTCGCCAACGGCGCCGATTAATCTCCACTTGTTGGTATTGGTGAGTAATCAGATTATTATGGGCGCGGCGTAATTCGGCAGCATTGGAGAGCAAATGCCAGCTAGTAAGGTCTCTGTAATCGGTGGCGGCAGCTTTGGCACAGTGCTTGCCGATATTGCCGCCCAGAATGGCCACGATGTCATGTTCTGGATGCGCAGTGCCCAGGTGGTTGACGACGTCAACCGGCAGCACGAAAATCCACAGTATTTGCCAGGCTATGAACTCAACGCTAAGGTCGTTGCCAGCGCCGATATGGAGGCCGCCGTCGCCGGCAGCGATATCATTTTCGTCGCCGTTCCCAGTTCCTCGTTTCGGCAGGTGGTTAAAAGCGTGGCCGCCCATGCGCCTGAGCGAGCCATGCTAGTCAGTACCACCAAGGGTATCGAAGCCGGCACATTCAAGCTGATGAGTCAGATCCTCACCGAAGAGTTGCCGCGGGCGAGGGTGGGTGTGTTGAGCGGGCCGAACCTGGCTAAGGAAATCGCCAGCAAACATCTGACTGGCACAGTGATAGCCAGCAGTCATGATGCCGTCAGGGAGTTGGTCAGGGATGTCTTGAAATCAGAATTTTTCAAGGTCTACACAAATGATGATATGTTCGGGGTTGAACTGGGCGGGTCCCTGAAGAATATTTACGCAATCATCGCCGGTGTCGCTGCCGCCTTAGGCATGGAACACAACACCAACAGCATGCTGGTGACCCGGTCTTTGACCGAGATGGCCAGATTCGGGCGCGAACTGGGTGCCGACCCCATGACTTTTCTGGGGCTGTCCGGCGTCGGGGATCTCGTCGTCACCTGTTCCAGCGCGTTGAGTCGTAACTACCGTATTGGCTTCGCCTTGGGGCAAGGTAAATCCGTAGAAGAGGCTGCCGCCGAAGTCGGTCAGGTGGCAGAAGGCATCAATACAGTTAAACTGGTGGTGGAGAGAGCGAACGAACTCGGTGTCTACATGCCTCTAGCTAGCGGGTTGTATCAGGTTATCTATAAAGGGCAATCGATCAGCAATATAATCTCCTCCTTGATGTTGAGCGAACGGAATTTGGATGTGGAATTCGCCGCCCCAGAAGAGAAAATACTAAGTCGTGAGGAATAATCATGTCGGGAAAATATGAAGACATCGTTGATAATTTGAGAGAGCCATCGGCCTGGATTAGAGTGGTTTTCATGCTCGCTTTCGCGGTTTTTCTGTACCTCATTATCGCGCCGGTAATCCTGGTGCTGATGGTTGCACAGGCATTATTTACCGTGTTAACGGGCGAGGAAAACGAGAATCTCAGGATTCTCGGCAGCGCGCTCACCGTCTATGTTTCGCAGATACTGGAATTTGTTACCTACAACTCAGAAACCAAGCCCTTTCCTTTCTCCGACTTTCCAGGCGGTGGTGAGCAGGCGGAAGCACAAGCCCCGGCCCGAAATCGTGAGGTGGACAAGGAGGAGGAAAAGGTAGTAGCGCCCCCCGCACCGAAGAAAACGGCCGCGAAGAAAACAGCATCGAAAAAAACTGCCAAAAAAGCAGCCTCTAAAAAATTGGCAAGGTAAGTTAAAGTGTGTGCTAATAGTGATGCCAGCGTGACTATGATTAAATGAAGGCAGGATTGGCAGTGCTAATAGGCTTGCTTTACCGCGAAATTGTAGATGAGAGTGGGGCAGTCCTGAGGATCAAGGGTTCCGCCGTAACCGTGTAATGTAGTTCCGTGCCATGGTGAGGAATAGAGTGTGCGCGTCGGACGTGGATATAGCACCCTGGTCTGTGTGGAGAAGAATGTTATCGCTCCGGGTTGCGTGGAAATAAAATATACGATGGAGCCATGAATTCCTCGATTAATAATTTGCTCAAAAATTTAATGCTTCCGATTGCCGGTGTCCTCATGGCGAGTGTCGCAATGTCGCAGCCACAGTTGACTGAAAGCGGCTTCGATGACCATCCCCTGCTCGCCAGATTCCCGGATTCTGTAATCAACAGTGTTGAATACAGCGAAGATGTCAATTACCGTTTGGTTCTGGGTAGCTTGCAGCGAACGCGAGGGCAGGTGGTACCAGAGAACTCTGAAAGGATACGGGGCAACGTAACCAGGATAACCTACGAGGTTTCCGGGGAATTCACCGGTGCCGATGTCTATCAGTATTACCTGGATCAGATCGATGAAGTCAATTACACCCAACTCTTCGCCTGCGAAGGCCGCGCCTGTGGCAGCAGCAATTATTGGGCGAATGATATTTTCAGGAATCGCATCCTCTATGGTCCGGAACGCAATCAATATTATCTCGCCATACGCGCCGGAGCAGGACTGGAAACGGACCCGAGTATCGCGCTTTATATTATCACCAGGGGCAACCGCCGGCTCTATGCCTATCTCGAGATAGTCGAAGCTGCCCGGGAGCCATCGCGAGACGATGTAAGTGACATCGATAGACTGACGAAGAGCCTGCAAGAGCGAGGCAGTGTGGCCATGTCCGGGGTTAGCTTTGGGGCCGATGACTCGCTAATTTCAGAAGGCGAACTCGGCCTGATGGTTGAACTCATGAACCAGGTTCCCTCCCTGCAAATCTACCTGGTCGCCCACCTGCGTGCGGTCGGCTCCGTAGTTGAGCTCTTGACTCGGTCGTTGGCAAGGGCAAAGCTGTTAAGGCAGGTGATGATCGATCGTGGCATCGATGCCAGCAGAATCAGTGCGCAGGGAGTCGGGCCGCTGGCACCAGTCTGTGTCGGCAGCGCTTGCGAGCAGCGAGTCGAACTGGTATTGAAATAGGCCCCGGTTATTTCAGTAGCGACAGGAATTCGCTGCGCGTGCTGTCACTGTTTCTAAACGCCCCCAGCATACAGGATGTGGTCATCACGGAATTTTGTTTTTCCACACCCCGCATCATCATGCACATGTGCTGAGCCTCGATGATAACTGCGACACCGGCGGCAGCGGTCTTCTGAAGTATGCAGTTGGCAATGTCATTGGTCAGATTTTCTTGAATCTGTAGCCTTCGTGCGAAGGCATCTACGATGCGTGCCAGTTTTGATAAACCGATGACCTTGCCCTTGGGTAAGTAAGCCACATGGCACTTACCTATAAAGGGCATCAGGTGATGTTCGCACATCGAGTAGAGTTCAATATTTTTAACAATTACCATTTCGTCAGAGTCGGATGGAAACAGGGCATCATTAATGACGGCATCGATATCCAGACCATAACCCTGCATGAGGAAACGCATCGCGTTTGCGGCTCGTCTCGGGGTATCGACGAGACCTGGTCGTTTGGGGTCTTCTCCGATCGCTTTGATTATGTTCAGGTATTCTTGTTCCATTGTCTGTCAATGCGCCTCGAAATAATAAATGATGGCTACCCTACGATAAGGATCAATGTGGGTAAAGTGTTTTTCATGGCCAATCCGCAGATTTTGATCAATAACGATTGCTCCTGCTCGGCGCCTTAACTGCATGATGGATCCCGGGGAATAGGAAACGTGTCAACTGTTACAGTCCAGTCCTACATCGACAAGCTGGCCGACCGTTTCGGGCAGTCGGATTTGTATTATGGCCACGGCACTGACAATCCATTCGACGAAGCCGTGTACCTGGTATATGGTGCCCTCAGTTTGAGTTTCGATGCGGAAGCAAATTCGCCGGGTCGCTTGCTGGCTGACAGCGAACTTTGTTGGCTGGATGAATTGGTCAAGGCCAGAGTGGAACAGCGGATTCCGGTCGGCTATCTGGTGGGCAAGGCGTGGTTTAGTGGTCATCAGTTTCTTTGTGACTCCAGGGCGTTGATACCCAGGTCGCCGATAGCGGAATTGATCGATCGAAAATTTCGACCCCTACTTAAACGGGCTCCGGCCCGAGTGCTGGATCTGTGCGCCGGAGGTGGCTGTATTGGCATTAGCTGTGCGCTACGCTTCCCTGCCTGTGAGGTAGAACTGGCCGAGCTTTGCGCGGATGCTTGCGAGCTGGCGATGGCAAATGTAGCACTGCATAAGTTGTCGCCACGGGTCTCGGTGTTGAGATCGGATTTATTTTCGGCTCTGACAGGACCTTACGATCTGATAATTTCCAATCCTCCTTATGTGTCAAGACAAGAAATTGCAGCCTTGCCTGAGGAATACTGTCACGAACCGGTGTTGGGGCTGCTTAGCGAAGATGACGGGCTGGCATTAGCGCTTAAGATATTGCATGAGGCGGACGATTTCCTATGTGCGGACGGTGTGCTGATTATGGAAGTCGGCTCCTCTCGCCAGCAATTAAGCACGCGATTGAAGGCAGTGCCTCTAGAGTGGCTGGAATTTGCCCACGGTGGCGAGGGGGTGTTAGCCCTGACCAGGAACCAGTTACGGCAGTACCAAGGCTTGAGGAGCCCCTGATAAACTATTCAATGTCTCTGGCCTGCCGCGTGAGTCGGGAGCGGAAGCAGTAACGGCAGATTGCGCCTGACATAAGCGGGCTTCAGGTCACCCAGAGATATTGAATAGTTTATCAGAGGCTCCTTAGTGTACAATGCTCTGCTTTTCGCAGGCCTGCCTTTAGCTTCCGCAATGTAGATTCAAGTACTGAGTTTCAAACATCGGGTTTCATATGTCAGGGAATACCTTCGGTAAGGTTTTTACAGTTACCAGCTTTGGTGAGAGCCACGGCCCGGCACTCGGCTGCGTTGTCGACGGCTGCCCACCCGGTATGCCTCTGTCTCCTGAGGATATGCAAGCAGATCTGGATAGAAGAAAACCCGGACAGTCACGCTTTACTACCCAACGCAAGGAAGCAGACGCCGTTCAAATTCTCTCTGGCGTCTTCGAGGGCAAGACCACGGGCACGCCGATTGGCCTGCTGATTGAAAATACGGATCAGCGCCCCCGGGATTACAGCAAGATCAAGCATCAGTTTCGGCCAGCCCATGGGGATTTCAGTTACTGGAAGAAGTATGGTATCCGCGACTACCGTGGCGGTGGGCGGGCTTCGGCGCGAGAGACTGCGATGCGGGTGGCCGCCGGTGCAATTGCCAAGAAATACCTGAAGCAGGAGTGCGGGACGCAAATCCGGGGTTATCTCAGCCAGTTGGGTCCTATCGCTATCGATTCCGTTGATTTTGATGAGATCGCCCGCAACCCGTTCTTCTGTCCGGATGCCTCCAAAGTGGCAGCGATGGAAGAGTTTATGACCGCGCTGAGCAAGGAAGGCAATTCCATCGGGGCGCGTATCACTATCTGTGCCAGCAAGGTGCCGGCGGGGCTCGGCGAACCCATATTTGATAGACTGGATGCAGACCTGGCCAAGGCATTGATGAGCATCAACGCAGTAAAGGGTGTTGAATTGGGTGCCGGGTTTGCCGCAGTCAACCAGAAGGGAACTGAGCATCGGGACGAAATTACGCCGAGTGGTTTCCTCAGCAACAATGCTGGCGGCGTCCTCGGGGGTATTTCCAGTGGTCAGGATATCATCGCCAGTATTGCCCTGAAGCCGACCTCGAGCATTCGAATTCCCGGAAAAACGATTAATATTCACGGCGAGACAGAGACAGTGGTCACCACCGGGCGGCACGATCCCTGCGTCGGCATTCGCGCTACCCCGATCGCAGAAGCGATGATTGCGATGGTGTTAATGGACCATTTTTTGCGAGATCGAGGCCAGATCGGCGTGCAGCGCAAGGCATCGGCTAAGCCCATCTAACATCGCTATGCTGTCATCTGCAGCCGAATTTTATTCTAATTTATTTGTATTAATAACAAGTTAAATAGTTAAACAGTTATATAATTGTAAAGAAGTAAAATTGGTAAGCACTATGACTGCTAATACCCTGTACGACAAAATCTGGGACGCACACTTGGTAAAACAGCGCGAGGATGGTACCGCGCTGATTTATATTGACCGCCATCTGATTCATGAGGTTACCTCACCCCAGGCTTTCGAAGGCTTGCGACTTGCGGGTCGCAAACCATGGCGCGCCGATGCCAATTACGCGACGCCGGATCACAATGTGCCGACCACGACCGAAGAGCGCAGGCAGGGGCTCGAGGGTATCAAGGACCCGGTATCCAAGATTCAGGTGGCTACGCTGGACAATAATTGCCGTGAATTCGGTATCTTTGAGCTGACTATGGATGATCAGCGCCAGGGAATCCTTCACGTGGTAGGCCCGGAACAGGGTGCTACGCTACCGGGTATGACCATAGTCTGTGGCGATTCCCACACCTCGACACACGGCGCCCTCGGTGCTCTAGCCCATGGTATCGGCACTTCGGAGGTAGAGCATGTGCTGGCAACCCAGTGCTTGATGCAACAGAAGGCGCTGAACATGCTAGTGCGGGTTGACGGATCGCTGCAGTCGGGAGTCACCGCAAAAGATGTGGTCCTGGCCATCATCGGCAAAATTGGCACGGCAGGAGGAACTGGCTATACCATTGAATTTGCTGGAGATGTCATTCGTTCACTGTCCGTAGAAGGCCGCATGACTGTGTGCAACATGGCCATCGAGGCCGGCGCCCGGGCCGGCTTGATCGCCGTGGATGAAACCACACTGGATTACATCAAGGGTCGACCGCTGGCCCCGACCGGAGAGTCGTGGAAGGAAGCGGTGGCGGCTTGGCGCCAGTTACGTAGCGATGAGGATGCGCAATTCGATCTGGTGGTGGAGTTAACGGGCGAAGCGATCGAGCCGCAAGTTACCTGGGGCACATCGCCAGAGATGGTCGCGCCTATCAGTGGGCAGATTCCCGATCCCGCTGACGAGGCCGATGTCGGCAAGCGCAGCAACATCGAGCAGGCCCTCGAATATATGGGTCTAGAGGGCGGCACCCGGATCAAGGATATCCAACTGGATTGCGTGTTTATTGGTTCCTGCACCAACTCGCGAATCGAAGATCTGCGGGAAGCGGCGAGGATTGTGGAAGGCAAACGAGTCGCCGCCAACGTGGAGCTGGCGATGGTCGTGCCTGGCTCCGGATTGGTGAAAAAACAGGCGGAGGAAGAAGGGCTGGATCAGATCTTCATCGCTGCAGGCCTGCAGTGGCGAGAGCCGGGCTGTTCTATGTGCCTGGCCATGAATGCAGATCAGCTGGGAGAGGGCAAGCATTGTGCATCCACCTCCAATCGTAACTTCGAAGGCAGGCAGGGTTTTGGTGGCAGAACTCACCTCGTGAGTCCCGCCATGGCGGCTGCTGCGGCCATTGCTGGGCACTTTGTCGATGTTCGAAAGATCTAATGATTAAATAAATACATTTATATATCATACTGTTAAATAACAAACATGAGAAAATACATAAAAAATGAAGGGCTGGTGTTGCCGCTGGACCGAAATAATGTCGATACCGACTTCATCATCCCGAAACAGTTCCTCAAATCCATTAAGCGCTCTGGTTTTGGTGTCAACCTGTTTGACGAACACCGCTACCTGGATCGGGGGGAGCCAGACACAGACAACAGCCAGCGACCCGTTAACCCGGAATTCGTACTGAATCAGGCCCGTTATCAGCGTGTCAGCGTGTTATTGGGTCGGGATAATTTTGGCTGCGGCTCCAGCCGAGAACACGCGCCCTGGGCACTGGAGGACTATGGCTTCCGGGTCATTCTGGCGCCCAGTTTCGCCGATATTTTCTTCAATAATTGCTTCAAGAACGGCCTGTTGCCCATCGTATTGAAGCGGGAGACCATCGACGGCTTGTTTCAAGAGGTGCTGGCGAGCCCAGGATATGCGTTGACTGTGGACCTGGTGTCACAGTTAATCACGAAGCCCGATGGTACTACCCTGGACTTCGAGGTGGATCCATTTCGCAAGCACTGTCTGCTGGAGGGACTCGATGATATCGGTCTTACTCTCGAGGACACCGAAGTCATACGTGAATTTGAGCAGCGCTGGCGGCAATCATCTCCCTGGTATTTCAGCTCCGAGCAGACTGCCAAAGCTGATAAAACACCCCTATAATCGGCGAAGAGCCGAACAGCTTAGATAGAGAGAGACGAAATGAGTAGCTACAATGTTGCCGTAGTAGGCGCTACGGGTGCGGTAGGAGAGGCATTAATCGAAATCCTCGAACAGCGCGAATTTCCCGTCGACCAGCTGTTCCCACTGGCTAGCGAGCGCTCCGCCGGCACTAGCTTGATGTACCGGAATAAGCGCCATATTGTCGGCAATCTGGCGGAATTTGATTTTAACCAGGCCCAGATCGGTCTGTTCTCTGCTGGTGGCAGCGTCTCAGAACAATATGCCCCGAAAGCTGCTGAGGCTGGCTGTGTGGTCATCGACAACACCTCCCATTTTCGCTATGAGGACGACATTCCCCTGGTGGTCCCAGAAGTTAATGCAGCGGCCATCGCCGACTATCGAGACCGGAATATCATCGCCAATCCCAACTGTTCGACGATCCAGATGGTGGTCGCCCTGAAGCCAATATACGATATCGCCGGCATCAAGCGCATCAGTGTGGCGACCTACCAGGCGGTATCGGGAACCGGTAAATCAGCGATCAAGGAGTTAGCCGGACAGACGGCCGAGTTGCTAAATGGCCGGGAGGCGAAATGGGAGGTATATCCGCGCCAGATCGCCTTCAATGCCTTACCGCAAATCGACGTATTCATGGACAACGGCTATACCAAAGAAGAGATGAAGATGGTCTGGGAAACTCGCAAGATTTTCGCTGACGATAGCATCGAGGTCAGCGCTACTTGTGTGCGGGTACCCGTATTCTATGGCCACTCCGAGGCGGTGCAGATAGAAACCCGGGAGCCGCTGAGCGCCGAAGCCGCCCGGGAATTGCTGGCGGCAGCGCCTGGAATCACCGTCATCGATGAGCATAGTGATGGCAAGTATCCCACTGCGGTGCACGATTCGGCAGGCAAGGATTCAGTTTTTGTGGGACGAATCCGGCAGGATATCTCCTTTGCCAATGGTTTAAACCTGTGGGTAGTGGCAGATAACGTGAGAAAAGGAGCAGCTCTTAACTCAATTCAGATCGCTGAAGAGTTGATAAAAAGCTATTTATAATGAATACTTGCTCGCTGTAGTGAAGAGACTTTCTTGATAATTTTCAAATCGATACAGTAGTATTCACTGCCCAAAGAAACTGGATTCCGGGGTCAGCCACAGATAACTACCATCAGGCGATGAAACCCGTTTCAGGGAAAATGGACTATGCTACGTAAAACCGCCGTCATTCTGAGCATCTTGTTGGCTAGCATGGCGACACAGGTTTCTGGCCTGGGACTGGGAACCATTTCGGTGGATTCCACCTTGAATCAGCCCCTGCGCGTACGCATCGAAGTCCTGAAACTAGGTGGTACCCGACTCGATGATCAACGAATTTCGGCTTCGGTTCGACAACCCATAAGTCCAATATTACAGGCGCCATCGCGCACGGTAGCTCAGCCCTTCGTGCAGCCCATGGCAGACGACATTAGGCCCCCAATAGCGACACCGGTCTCACCACCGCTGCAGTTGGTCGAAGTTTCGTCACCGCGTGAGCCGACAGCAGAAGTCGAGGAGACCGACACGGACCTTATCGATGTTGCGGAGACTCCCGAAGCAAAAACAACGGTAGTGAAAACAATCAATACCACGGTCACAGAGACAGTTTCTGATATCGCCCCGCAGGTTCGCCCGGGCGTGACTATACCGGAACAGCTTGACGTTCCTCAGGGGCGACTTAGTGTAGTCAGCGGCAATGACGATGTCGCCGCAACCGACACCGAGTCATCGATGCTGATCGAGGAAGAAAATGCGGAACTGGATCAGCGTATTGCAGAGCTGGAAATCCAGTTGGCGGTGCAACAAGAAGAGGCAGATCGGGCCGCAGTCGAAAGAGGAAATTTGAACTCGAGACTGGCGGAGGTAGAAGCCCAGATCGTGGCTGCTGAAGAAATTATTCGCTTGCAGGATCTGCAATTGGCCGCGCTGCAGGAGGGCCTGGCGCAGGCGGCTGAGATCGCCGCTGCGGAGGCAGTCCTGCAAGCAGAAATAGCAGCACCGGTGGCTCCAGCGACAAGCCTGATGGGCAACACTTTGCTGCTGGGATTTGGCGTGGTCCTGGTGATCCTGATTTTGGTGGTACTGCTGTTGCGTAGAAACCGGGCCGCCGAACTCGAAGATGATGAATTCGATGAGTTGGCAGGCGATGAATTTGAGGTTGCCATCGAAGTCGATGAAGCTGAAACGGTCGCGGAGCAAGCCGAGGACGGAGATTCGGCAGACATCGATGAGGAACTGGATGAAGAAGAGGCAGAAACAGAAACAGAAAGCGACAGGCGCGATGACGAAAAAGATTTGACAGCAACTGCTTCATTTCTCGATGACTTAGGAATCGACCCGGGCGTATTTGATGGTATAGAAGACAACGATGAGGATGCAGCCGATGAGGCCGTCGAAGAAGCATCTCCGCTACCAGCAGACGAAGATGCTCTCGGCGACGCAGAATCTTTCGAAGCCGATGATATGGCACTCAGCTTCGATCCGGGTGGAGATGAGGCTGAAGCTGAGAGTTCCCAAAGAGAGGATGGGCCTGATGCCGACGAAAAGGACGAAGGCGGCGAAGAAACTAATAACGAGGCGGAGACGCTGGAAGCAGACATCGAGGAGTTCGACGCCGATGTAGAAGAGCAGGAAGAAGAGGCAGAGGAAGCTGCGATCGACGATCAAGAAATTACAGATGACGCGATAGAGATTGAATTTGATCTCGGCGAAGGTGTCGCTGCCAAAGTCGATCAGCAGGAAGAGATTTCAGCCGATGCAGCCTCCGCCTCAGAGCAAGAAACCGAAGACCTCGATGATGACCTGGGGTTCGTCGATAATGATGAGATGGAGATTGAATTCGTCGATGATATCGAAGAGGTGCAATTGCTACCCGGTGATGAGTCTGCCACGAAATTAGAACTCGCCTATGCCTATCAGAAAATGGGTGACGTCGAGGGTGCCAAGGAAATCCTGCTGGAAGTAATAGAAGAGGGCACTGAAGAACAGGTCACCGAAGCCGGGAAGTTGCTGCTGTCCCTGGACAAGCTTTCAGACTAAGCCGCCGCTCCTTCGCGCCCTCAATCGTGCCGAAATCCGACAATCTCCGAACCCTTGATCAACGAATTGCCCTCACCCTGGAGTACGATGGTGCCGGCTATTGTGGTTGGCAACGACAAGATTCAGCGTCGCAGGCGAGCATCCAACAGGAGGTCGAAACTGCACTTGCCAGGGTGGCGGATCATCGGGTTACGGTTATCTGCGCTGGTCGCACCGATGCCGGAGTCCATGCAACGAGCCAGGTGTTACATTTTGATTGTACCATCGATAGGGGCAGGAAGGCCTGGGTTACAGGCTGCAACTCTCTGCTGCCATCGAGTATTCGTATCCTCGATGCCAGGGTGATGGAGCCTGATTTTCACGCCAGATTTTCAGCCACGGCCAGACGCTACAACTATATAATTCAACAGCGGGAGACAGCACCGGCGATACTTGCGCAGCGAGTGCTTCACGTTCGGCGCCCTGTGGATGTCGATGCGATGCACGGGGCGGCACAGGCGCTGTTGGGCGAGCAGGATTTCTCCGCCTTCCGAGCGGCTGCATGTCAGTCGAGGACACCGTTTCGAAACGTCACTTCGGTGCGCGTCATTTCGTTGGGCTCATTCATCGTCATCGACATACAGGCGAATGCGTTTCTGCAACACATGGTGAGGAATATTGTCGGCTCTTTGCTTGCAATCGGAGCCGGCTCACGGCCCACTACCTGGATCGCCGACCTGCTCGCCGGCCAGGATCGTACCCGGGCGGCGGTGACGGCGAAGCCCGCTGGATTGTACCTGACCCAGGTGACATACCCGGACCAGACTGGACTGACAGCTGCGTACATCCCACCGGGCTTTATTGAGGCGCTTGCATAGGCGCTAAGTGATGAATTTGATAGAATGCGAGTCTTTCGTGACTCGCTAGGCTCGTCTTGTCTAGACTCTGGATCAAAATTTGTGGCGTGACCCGACCACAGGACGCAGTGGCGGCTGTAGAACTCGGTGCCAGTGCGATCGGCATGGTGTTCTTCGCTCGCAGCCCGCGGGCGATGACGCTGGACGCAGCGTATCCGATTCTGCGTGAGCTCAACAGGAAGATCAGGGTGGTTGCCCTGTTTGTGGATCCGGTCGCGGCAGAGGTAAGGCAGGTGTCCGGCTCAGGCTTGTTCGATATGTTGCAATTTCATGGCGATGAACCGGCCGCATTTTGTGAATCTTTCGACCTACCTTATATGAAAGCAATCAAGGTGGGTCAGGAACAACAGGAAAACGAACCGATAGCTGTTTCGACGCTGGCAAAATCCGAACTACTGCTGGATAAAATACGTGATTATGCCGGCGCCGAGATAATTCTTCTGGATAGCTTCGATAAAAAAGTACCAGGTGGCACCGGCAAGACATTTGACTGGGCTGTGGCAGCGGCGGTTCGCCGTCAATGTGGTGTCAAGCTGGTGCTGGCGGGCGGTCTCGACCCGGCTAATGTGGAGACAGCAGTGGCACAGGTGCAGCCTTACGGCGTCGATGTCAGCAGTGGCGTGGAGGCCCGTCATGGCATTAAGGATTTACAGAAGATGCAAAGGTTCGTAGCAGGGGCTAGGGGTGACTGACAGCGAAGTGAATACATCGGCATTTGACGGGCCCGATGCCAGTGGCCATTTTGGCCCATACGGTGGAGTCTTCGTCGGTGAAACCTTGATCAGTGCCGTAGAGGAACTGGCCGAAGTTTACGCCAGGCTCTCGCAGGAACGGGACTTCTGGCGTGAATACGATGCGCAACTGAAGCATTACGTGGGTCGGCCTTCGCCGCTGTACTTCGCACAGCGCTTAACCGAGGTCTGTGCTGGCGCCAAAATCTATTTGAAGCGTGAAGATCTAAACCACACCGGCGCCCACAAAATCAATAATACTATCGGCCAGGCATTGTTGGCGAAGGCCATGGGCAAGACCCGCATCATCGCCGAGACCGGCGCCGGACAGCATGGTGTTGCCAGCGCCACAGTGGCCGCCAGGCTGGGCCTGGAGTGTCACGTTTATATGGGTGCCGAGGATATAATACGCCAGGCTCCCAATGTCTTTCGCATGAAATTACTGGGCGCGAACGTTGTCGCCGTGCAGTCGGGATCGAGAACCCTGAAAGATGCCATGAATGAGGCCCTGCGTGACTGGGCAACTAACGTTGACAACACCTATTATATTATTGGCACGGTGGCCGGTCCCCATCCGTATCCACAGATGGTGCGTGATTTTCAATGTGTCATCGGCCGCGAAGCGCGGGCGCAAGCCCTGCAGCAAACTGGTGCACTGCCCCAGGCTCTAGTCGCCTGCGTCGGTGGCGGCTCCAACGCTATCGGTTTGTTCCATCCTTTTCTGGATGATGAGGAAGTTGCCATGTACGGCGTCGAAGCTGGCGGACACGGACTAGCGACCGGTGCCCATGCAGCGCCATTGAGTGCCGGTATTCCCGGTGTACTGCACGGCAATCGGACCTACCTGATGACGGATGACGCCGGTCAGATTATGGACACCCATTCCATCTCTGCCGGACTCGATTACCCCGGCGTCGGCCCCGAACATGCGTGGCTAAAGGATCTCAAGCGCGTACACTATGTTAGCGCCACCGATCAGGAGGCATTGCAGGCCTTCCATGATCTGACCCGCTTGGAAGGAATTATCCCGGCGCTGGAGTCCAGTCATGCAATAGCCTTCGCCATGCAGTTGGCTGCGCAGATGGCATCGGAGCAGACGCTGGTGGTGAATCTGTCCGGTCGCGGCGACAAGGACATAGAAACCGTGGCCCGCATCGAAGGAATCAAGTTGTAGCCCCTATGCGTCGTATTCGAGAGACCACCGCGCGGGCGTCAGAGTCCGGCCGCAAATTGTTGATTCCTTACCTGGTTGCCGGTGATCCGGACCTGGACACGACGCTTGCGCTCATGCACGACCTGGTCATCAGGGGCGCCGATATCATCGAGCTGGGCGTACCCTTCAGTGATCCCTCTGGAGACGGTCCCGTAATCCAGCGCGGCGTCGAGCGCGCCCTGGCGTCGGCTACCAGCCTGGTCAAGGTATTGCAGTTGGTAAGCCGTTTCCGTCAGCAGGATGCACTCACACCGGTGGTTTTGATGGGTTATCTAAATCCGCTGGAAATTATGGGTTATGAGGCTTTCGTGGAGGCGGCCGCAGAGACGGGCGTTGACGGTGTCCTGGTCGTCGATATGCCGCCGGCCGAGGCTGTCGACCTAGGCGCTATGCTGCAGGGGGCAGACATCGATCTGATTTTCCTGGTGGCGCCCACCACCAGTCCAGCACGGGCCAAACTGATTGCCGCGCAAACCAGTGGCTACCTCTACTATGTCTCTCTAAAGGGCGTAACTGGTGCCGCGCTGACGGATTATGATTCAGTACAGGCCAATATCGAACGTCTAAGGGCACTCACCGATTTACCCATCGTCATCGGTTTTGGTATAAGAGACGCAAACAGCGCTCGCGCCATGGCGGCACTGTCTGACGGCGTCGTTATCGGTAGTGCCCTGGTTGAGCAGATCGCAACATTAACCGATATAACAGATAGCGCCTCACACATCGATGACGTTGCTGAGATTATCAGTATCGTCAGAACTTCTATAGATAACATTAAGTAAAGCGTGTAACTTTATGTATATATTGGTAAGTATATGAGTTGGATAGATAAATTATTACCTTCTATCTCCACCGTATCAGGGCAGAGCAAGCGCAAGGCCAAGGGCAATGTGCCGGAAGGTATCTGGAAGCAGTGTCCCCGCTGCGATGCCGTGCTGTACAAGAAATCACTGGATGAAAATCATGATGTCTGTCCCAAATGTGACCATCACTTGCGCATCAGTGCCAGGCGCCGTATCGAGTTGTTTATGGACGAGGACGGGCAGGAAGAACTGTATACGGATCTGGAGCCGGTCGATCTGCTGAAATTCAAGGATCTGAAAAAATACAAGGACAGGATCATAGCGGCGCAAAAACGCACCGGTGAGAAGGACGCCCTGGTGGTGGTGAAAGGCCAGGTAAAAGCTACGCCGGTGATCGTGGCAGCCTTCGAATTTGGTTTTATCGGTGGCTCCATGGGGGCCGTGGTCGGGGAGAAGTTTACCCAGGCGGTAAATACCTGTATCGAGGAGAAATTGCCCCTGGTCTGCTTTTCTACCAGTGGTGGGGCGCGGATGCAGGAGGCGCTGATTTCCCTGATGCAGATGCCCAAAACCTCGGCGGCACTAGAAAGACTGAAACAGCATTCTCTACCTTATATATCGGTGCTTATCGATCCAGTCTACGGTGGCGTATCTGCTTCCCTGGCGGTGTTAGGTGATATCAACATCGCCGAACCTAATGCCCTGGTCGGCTTCACCGGCCCGGATGTGATTCGGCAGACAGTGCGGGTCAAACTACCCGAAGGCTTCCAACGCAGTGAATTTTTGTTAGAACACGGCGCCATCGATATGATCCTCCATCGCCGCGACATGCGCGTCAAAATTTCCTCCATACTGGAAAAGCTAATGTATTTCCAGCATGGCAAATCCTGAAGTAACTTAAGCGGCGATGAGCGAGAACAGCCAAGCTTCCCTCGATTCCTGGCTCCAGCACATTGCCGCTGTACATCCCCGAGAGATTGAATTGGGCCTCGATCGCAGCCGCCGGGTTGCCGATCGTATGCACCTTACTCGACCAGGGCGCTATGTGATTACCGTTGCCGGTACCAACGGCAAAGGCTCCTGCGTTGCCTGCCTGGAAGCGATACTGCAACAAGCCGGTTATCGCACCGGCGCCTACACATCGCCCCATATGCACTGCTTTAATGAGCGCTTCAGGGTCGATGGACAGTCCTGCGGTGACGAAAAATTGAGTGCGGCACTGGCATTAGTCGAGTCATGCCGCGGGGCCGATTCCCTCAGTTATTTCGAGTTCGCGACCCTGGCGGCGCTATGGATATTCGAACAGGCGCAAGTCGATGTGGCCCTGCTGGAGGTAGGCTTGGGTGGGCGCCTGGATGCCGTTAATATTATCGATCCTGATATCGCCATTATCACCAATATCAGCCGGGACCACGAGGACTGGCTGGGCTGCGGCGTTGAAAATATCGGACGGGAGAAAGCCGGGATCCTGCGCGGCAATATCCCAGCGATACTGGGTAGCAATAATCCGCCCAAGAGCATTCTCGACCGGGCTCGGGAAGTCGGGGCGCAAGTATTCATGCTCGAGAAAGACTTCAAGGCCACGCTTTCCATTTCCCAAGCCCACTGGAAATGGCAGGGGCAGGGTGCAGGCGAAATGGCCTTCCTACTGGAGGGATTGCCGGTGCCCAGACTTGCGCTGGACAACGTGGCGGCCGCTTTGCAGGCGATTAAATTACTACCCCTCGATGTTGCCGATAGCGCCATCGGCTTGGCACTGGAATCGGTTGCCCTCCCAGGCCGCTTCGAATTACGTCGAGATACAGTCTCCGGTAAATTGGTGGTGCTGGACGTCGCTCATAATGCGGCGGCGGCGGCATTGCTCGCTGTCAATCTACACTGCTTGCGACAGCAGCATCCACAGATCGGGCGCATCACTGGAGTCATAGCGGTGATGGCAGATAAAGAAATAGAAGATATGGTAGTTGCCTTAGAATCCTGCCTCCACATCTGGTATATTGCGCAGGTTAATGAGGCCCGCAGCATGCCCTCAGCCGAAGCTGAAAAGCGCGTGCAAAAGGCAGCGGGGACGGTGCAATTGCGACGCTTCGAATCTGTCACAACAGCTTATCGGGCGGCCTGCGATGCCGATGGCGCTGGCGAGCAGGAATTGATCCTGGTGACGGGCTCGTTTCACACCGTGGCCGCGGTACGTAATCTGACCCAGGCGACGGACGAATACCGGCCCTGGCAGAGCCATAGTCGGTAATGGTAACGAGGCCGGGATAAGCCCGGGATCTTGGAGTTTGGTAAATTGAATCAGGGTACTAAACAAAGAATTGTTGGTACGGTCGTGCTGTTGACGCTGGCGTTTATCTTTCTGCCCATCGTCTTCGACGGTCAGGGTAGTTATGAGCCGGCGATGACGAGCCGCATTCCGGACTCACCCCAGGTTTCGATCTTGCCCGAGCCGGTGCAGAGTCGACCCATAATAATTGCCGAAACCGAAACCGAACGCGAAGCAGAGCTGGCGTCGCCCGCCAGTAACGACGCAGCTGGTGCAGAGGTCCCGATTGCGGTGGAAGCCGCCCCCGAATCCGTTGGGGGAACTACATCTGAGCCGGTATTCAGTCGTGAAGTACCGCAGCTCGACCGAGCCGGATTGCCCCAGGCCTGGGTGGTGCAGCTGGCATCCTTCGCCGATGTGGAGAATGCCAGGAACTTATTGGCAAGGCTACAAAGTGCAGGCTATAAGGCCTATATTCGCAGTGTCGTCGGCGATCAGGGCGGACGCAGCAGAGTGCTGGTAGGTCCCTGGGTGGTACGGGCAAGGGCGGATGAGACGCAGACCGAGCTACAGGCGCAGTTTCAACTCGCGGGCATGGTTGTCGCTTACGAACTGCTACAGCTTTGAGTCCAGCACCCTGGCAGAGGCGGTGTAATCGCTGCTCATGAATGAAGTCGACGTGGCAATCCTGGTGGTAACAGGCATATCCAGCCTGTATGGCCTCTGGCGTGGCTTGATTAAGGAGGTGTTCTCATTACTGAGCTGGATCGCAGCTTTAGTCATTGCAAGGGTGTACAGTGGGATGTTGGCAAGTTGGCTGCTTATCCTGATCGAAAGCGATAGCGTCAGGTATGTAACAGCGTTTGCCATACTCTTTGTCATAGTAATGATGCTGGGCACGCTGATTACGCACTATATATCGAAGTTGCTGACTACTGTTGGCTTGAAACTGGTAGACAGATTACTAGGCGGAGCCTTCGGTGTTGCCAGGGGCCTCATCATCGTGCTGGTAATCATATTCATTACCGGATTATTCGTCTCCGAGACAGAGCAATGGCAGCAGTCCAGGCTAATCCCGCACGGGTTGGCCGCGATCGAGTGGTCGAGGCAGTTACTTGGAGACGATGACAGCATCGAACCGATGTTACAGGCGAATTAGTTAATCTTGGAGCATGGTATGTGTGGATTGGTAGGGGTGGTAGTGGGCGCAGACGCGGGCATTTGTATTTATGACGCGCTGACCGTGCTGCAACATCGGGGGCAGGATGCTGCCGGCATCATGACCAGCGACAATGGCAAGCTCAACCTACGGAAAAATAACGGCCTGGTCAAAGACGTGTTTCGTGAGCGTCATATGCGACGGCTGACCGGACAGATGGGTATCGGCCATGTTCGTTACCCCACTGCGGGAAGCTCGAGTCCGGCGCTGGCACAACCATTTTATGTGAACTCCCCTTATGGTCTTAGTCTGGCCCATAACGGTAATCTAACTAATATCTCTGAACTTAGCCGGGACCTGTTTAAATCAGATCTTCGCCACATCAACACAGATTCTGATTCCGAAGTACTCCTGAATGTCTTTGCCCATGAGCTGCAGAAGTGCGGCAAGATGGAGCCGGGCTCCGCGGATATTTTTGCGGCCGTTGCCGGGGTTCACAAACGCTGTCGCGGTGGTTTCGCCGCTGTGATTATGCTGGCCGGATATGGCATCGTCGGACTCAGGGACAGGAATGGCATTCGCCCCCTGATTTTCGGCAGCAGAACCACCGATAACGGCGTTGAATACATGATCGCCTCGGAGAGTGTGGCGCTGGACTCCCAGGGTTTTTCTATAGTAAGAGACGTGGCGCCTGGCGAGGCAGTCTATATCGATGTCAGGGGTAATCTTCATACCCAGATTTGCGCAGAGCCCGGGCAGCACACGCCCTGCATATTCGAGCATGTCTATTTTGCTCGACCCGACACCCTGATGGACCGTATCTCCGTGTATAAAGCCAGGATGCGCATGGGCGTCAAACTCGGTGACAAACTACAAAAAATTCGTCCGCAGCATGATATCGATGTGGTGATCCCGATTCCAGATACCAGTCGCACATCGGCACTGGAATTGGCGAACAGGTTAGACCTTAAGTACCGGGAAGGTTTTGTCAAGAACAGGTATATAGGGCGAACCTTCATCATGCCCGGCCAGAGCCAACGACGAAAATCCGTCAAACAGAAGCTCAATGCCATTGATCTGGAATTTCGGGGCAAGAATGTACTGCTAGTAGATGACTCCATCGTCAGGGGAACCACTGGTAAGGAGATCATTCAAATGGCGAGGGATGCCGGCGCCAACAAGGTTTATTTCGCCTCTGCAGCACCAGCCCTGCGTTACCCGAATGTCTATGGTATCGATATACCGGCGGCATCGGAGTTAATCGCGGCCGGAAAAACCGATGCGGAAGTTGAGGAACTGATCGGCGCGGACTGGTTGATTTACCAGGACCTGGATGATTTGATTGCTGCGGCGGCGGAAGGGAATCCGGATATTAGCCACTATGAATGTTCTGTTTTCGACGGCAAATATATTACTGGCGATGTGGACGAAGTCTATTTAAAACGACTGGAGAGTGTCCGCAACGATGCCGCGAAAAAATCCAGGAAAAAAGGCGGTCACGCGAAGGGGAAAAACCTGGTGGCAGACATGCATAACGATGCCTGACCGGGTCCGGCCCGAGCCATTCTCGTAACCGCAACCCAGAATCCAGTTACCCTGGCAATTAGCCAGGCCTGATTCGCATTCAGGCACGTATGATCTTGACGCTGGGAAACTGTTTCTTCAATGCTTGCTCAATCGCCCTGCGATGATCTCCCTGGATTTCGATCACCCCCGCCTTCACCGCACCGCCGCAACTACACAGGGTTTTAAGTTGTTTCGCCAACAACTTCAATTCGGAGTCAGGAACTTCCAAGCCGCGTACGAGGGTGACGCCTTTGCCTTTTCTGCCCTTGGTTTCGCGGCTTATCACTATGCTTCCCGGTGCCGTTAAACTCTGTTCCTCTACCGCCTCACAGCGGCACTTGCGCAGGGATTTTTGACAATAGGGACAACGGTCATCGCCGGTCGTCGAGTATACCAGCCTGGATACGCTCATGGCAGCTTAAGCCAGGAAATCAGAAACGCGTACTGCGGTACGCTAGGAAGTTTTATACAGCGGGGGTAGGGCATATTGTTGCTGACGCCGATTACGCTTGTTCTGCCTAAGCTTCTGCCTGCGTAGTCCAACAACCAGGATAATCAGCGCCCGGGTGTCGAAGTCTCTGTCTTGCCCCGACTCGTGACTGAACAGCGTGCTCTGTATCTGCTGGGCTGGAGCGTGTAGCTCCGGGGCCTGATGTTGTTGCAGGATGTCCTCCATGCTATGCACCCGTCGCTTATCGATAAAGTGATTACACCACTGTATCAGGGTCGTCCGTAGCAAGATAAGATCATTGCCCCTGCAGGCTGCACGCAACTGCCCGAACGCCACTCGCTCATTATTTTCCGGACTGTATTTCGCTACCAGTCGGTCTTTGAGATCTCGAATGAAGGCGGCGATCTCGGTATTGCTGGGTGCAATCACCAGCTTGTAAATACTCAATGCGACCACCACAAAAGCCAGCATGATGGAATATTTAAGCCAGGCAGCGTTTACTTCTATGAACTCGGCTTCGGCTTGGGCGTCGATCATATCCTGGTCAACTACCGGCACCGCGGCTAACAACTCCTCGAGGTCTTCGGTGCTGGCGACACTCTGCTCAGCCGGCACCACACCTTCGATGGTAGCGATTTCAAGACGGGTCGCAGGCACCACCGTAGCGTCCAGTTGATCCGTGTCTATATTCCACCAGGGAATGGAAATCTGAGGTATCTCGATAATGCCGCTGTCAGTGGCTACAATTGAGGTGGATTCAACCCGGGTGCCAACAATACTGCCATCGACGAAGGTGCGTTCGATGGTGGGTGGGTCGGGATAAAGATTGGCGCCGTCTATCTCGGCGGCGCTGAATGGCGGCAGAACTGCGCCATCGAGGCCATCTGCGACCATGGTGATAGTGCGAATGAGAGTGTCACCGACCTGCAAATTGTCAAGATCCGAACTCCACTGCTCTTGCAGGGAAAGATTGGCCACCGGTAACCAGAACCTGCTGTTTTGGGTGACCAGGGGGCGTTCCTTGATAGCGATGTCGATGCCTTCAATAAAGGCAGTGACCCGCCGCGTATTCAAATTTCTGAACACAAAATTGCTGGAGCCGTCGGTCACTTCGCCGCGAAACAGGATGTCCGGGATCTCCAGGGTGCCGCTGCGCTGTGGGAAAATCACATAGCGCTTCTCGTAGACGCCATAGCGCACGCCATCGATGAGCTTTTCATACTGATTCGGTGATCCAATCAGCTGTATCACCGTGTCAGGCATTTCCAGTTCGGTAAACTGGGGGTTGCGAATACCGTTGATTGTATAAAACAGGCGCACCGTGAACAATAGCTGTTCCTGCACATACACGGAATCCTTGTTGACCTCGATTTCCAGGAATAATTCCTCGCTGGATTGATTCGAGCGCGGACCTTCATTGACAACGACGATGGTGATTGCGTCGGTGATGGCGTTATTGATGCTCAGGGCAGGAATATTTAACTCACCTTCATTCAAGGGGAACAGGGTGATAATGTAATCTGTCCACGCCTCGACAACGCCGTTGATAGACCTGATCTGGCTCGAGGTTCGGGTGCCGAGCACGTCAAAGTTTTCCGTAAGCGGGGTCAGGTCCAACTGCATGCCCTGGCGCTGATCGAACACGCGGATGGTGAAAATCAGGGTCTCTCCTCTGGCCAATTCACTCCTGTCCACCGAGACTTCGATATCCTGTGCTATTGCCAGGATGCTAAAAATCAGGATCAAAGCGGCAGCAACACTGCGGCTCGTCTGCATCATTCCGATACTCACCAGATTTGCCCTCCTTTCTGGAGGCTGTTCGCGGTTCCATTTAGCTGACGTTGGCGGTATTGATAGCGAAATTTTCGACGCAATAACTCGCCGGGGTCATCTTCGATGCGGCGTAACCACTGCTCGAGTGCCTGTTGTTCCTCGAATTCATCGTTGCTGTTTTCGCTGGGCGTGTTTTGCTCGCTGTTTGATTCTGAACTGTCCTGATCTTCAGGTGGTTGGTTCTGCTGTTGCTCTTCCTGCTGATCCTGATTGCCTTCCTGACTCTCCTGGTCCTGCTGATCGCTGTTCTCCTGGTTTTGCTCGGATTCATTGTCTGAATTTTGTTCGGATTGATTTTCCTGGCTGTCGCCGTCCTGTTCCTCGCCTTCTTCTGACTCCTGCTGCTCCAACAATTGCTCGACAATTTCCTTGTTGCTAATCGCATCGGTGTGATCGTTTTCCAGGTTGATAGCCAGGTCATAGGCGGCGATCGCTTCCGCGTAATTGCCCATCAGGGCCAGGGAGTTGCCTCGATTGTAGTGACCGTCCGAGGTATCGCTGGCACTGAACGCCGCAATCGACGCCTCGTAATTACCTGCCCTGTAGTTGGAGGCAGCCTGCCATTGGGTAGATTTGAACAGTGCAGCGGCGGTGGCATGATCTTCGTTGGCAAAGGCCTCGGCACCTTGCTGGTCCCTTCTGAGCCAAAGACTCTGCCACTCCGCCGCGTGGACCTGCTGAATCGGCACGAGCATGCCGGTGGCGCTTAATAACACCAGGGAGAAAAGCCAGCCACGCCGAAAGCTGAGGGCGGCCAGGGGCAGCACCAGCAACAGCAGCCAGGGCCCGGTTTCGTACCAGACGTCGAATTCTTCCTCGACCTCGGTCAGTTCCTCGCCGTTGAATAGTTCAAAATCGGTCAGCAGATAGGCGAGGTCGGAATCCGCAAGCTGGATGTCGTGGTAGCGGCCACCCACGCGATTTGCCAGGGACTCCAACACATTTCGATTCAGGGTAGGGATGACTCGAACCCCATTTTCGTCGGTCAGAAAATTGCCATCGCTGGTGCGGATGGGAGCGCCTTCCTCGGTGCCAATGCCCATGATTAATAATTCATAGGCGGTTGTCTGCAGCTGTTTGGTAATCAGCAATTCCTGATCGAAGCCACTGATGCCGTCGGTCATCAGTAATATCCTGCCGCGACTGGCCTCGACATCATCTAACAAGCCGATGGCAAGATCGATGGCACTCATGGGATTGCTGCCGAACAGGGGCATGATGTTCGGGTTTAGTGAGGGGACTAGCGCCGCGATTGTCACCACGTCGTCGGTAAGCGGGGTCACGGTGTGGGCATCACCGGCATAGACCACCAGAGCCGTCTGCCCTTCCTCCCTCAATGCCAGAATATCTCGCAGCTTGCGCTTGGCCAGATCCAGACGACTGGGGATATGGTCAGGTGCATACATGGACAGGGACAAATCCATGACAATTACCAGGGCGTCATCCCGTTTCTGCACTGGTTGCGGCAATTTCTCCCACACCGGCCCCGCCAGTGCCATAACCGCCAGCGCCCAGGCTGCCAACAGCAGCAGCAGCGGGCTGCGCTGGGCACCGCTCTTGCTGCGATCCAGCAGGTAGGGTAACAGTGACTTATCAATGGCCTTATCCCAGGCCGTGATCACCGAGTTTACTCGCCACATGGCAATAAAAAACACCATCGCAGGGATGATTGCCAGCAGCCACAGCGGGCGCAGGAAGTGAAATTCTTCGACCAGATTGGCTGGGATCAGAATTTCCATCAGGCATTACTTCCGCTGGGAATGGCCGCTTCTGCCTCACCATCGATGGCTTCGACTCGGGCCTTGCCAGCCAATGACAGCCACGGTATTGAGAGCAGCGCGAGGATGAAGCTGATCAGCATAGCGGCGCCGAGAGGCCAGTAGAACAGCACCCTGGTTGGTCTGTAGGTTTGTTCATCCTGCTCAATGGTCTCCAGCCGGTCCAGTTCTTCGTAGATTTCCACCAGATCATTGACATCCCGGGCCCTGAAATAACGGCCACCGGTGGATTCAGCGATCTGGCTAAGTACCTGTTCATCGAGTTCGGCGGAGGGATTGATAGCGCGAGCGCCAAAAAATGTCCGTTGCACCACCTGGTCGGCGCCGATGCCAATGGTGTAGATTTTGATTTTCTCGATGCGGGCTAACTGCCCGGCCTGTTCCGGCGAAACCGCCCCGGCGTTGTTGACGCCATCTGTTAGCAGTATCAATACCCGGGCATTTTCCGGACGCTTGCGCAGGTGGATGACACCGAGGCCGATGGCGTCCCCAATCGCAGTCGCGGATTCTTCGATGATGCCAATATCTGCTTCTTCCAGTAGTTTGCCGACGGTTTCGCGATCGAAGGTCAGCGGTGCCTGAATATAGGCGTGGGCGGCGAATAAAATCAGACCCAGACGATCACCTTCCCGGCGTTCCACGAAATCACCGACTACCGCCTTCACCACGTCGATGCGGGAGGCTTGTCGGTTCCCGACCACCATGTCTTGTGCTTCCATGCTACCGGAGATGTCCACCGACAGCATCAGGTCCCTACCGGTGGAGGGCAGTTGTACCGGATCACCTAGCCACTGCGGCCTGCTGGCCGCCAGCACGATGAGTAGCCAGATCAGGGTGCAACAGATCAGGTTCAATAGGTGGCCGCTGGTCAGGTTTTCGTTGTCTGACTGTAGTCTGCTAAGGACGCTGAAGAAGGGAATATATAGTGCCGCATCCTGACGCGGCGCTCGTGTCAGCAGCTTATAAACTATCAGTGGCAGTGGCAGCGCCAGAAATACGTAGGGCCAGGTGAATTCAAGCATCAGGTGCTCAATCCTTGTGTCTCGGCAATGGTCTCAGGCTTGCTCAAGTACAGGCTTGTAATCCATTGCTGCCCGAGGTTGTTCAGCGCATTCACATCAACCTCTATTTTGGTCTGAAAACGGCCATAACTAAGGGCCTGGGAGATTTCGTCGCTGAGCAGAGAAGAGTCACCTGTTTCCCGGATAAAATCAACCCAGGCGACACCGGCAAGACTGGCAACATTGGCCTGGGGGAAGTGATACAGGGCGACGCGCCGAAGCACCGAGTTGAATTCATTAACGAAGCGCAGTTTCAGGCTATCCGGGTCCAATTCCTCGGTGCGGGCTAATGCCACATAGCATCGCTCCAATTCCGCCAGGGCGTGTTCACATATTCTCCGTTGCCTGATCGAGCGGCTGACTTTTTTGCCGACATAGACGAACAGGGCTAGCAAGCCGGCGGTGAGCAACCACCATCCAGGAGCGGGTGGCCAGTAACTAATTGCAACCGGTAAATGAATATCTGCCAGCTGAGCTAAGAGTTCTTCATTATCCATTGGCGAATTCTTTCTACCACGAGTTCATTTGTGCGTATTTTAATCAGGCCAATCCGGAGTTGATCCAGATCCGTTGCCAGGGACTCCATCCTGTGGTTGAAGTTTTCCCGGTAACGAATTCTTGCCTTGTTGCTGTGGGTGTTTAACGCACCCTTGCGAGCACCGTCGGTGATGCTGTAAACACCGGGCACCGGCAGGGTTTCCTCCAGAGCATCGTAGACGCAACAGCAGATGACATTATTATGTCTGGCAAGCTGGTTGAGGTACTGCAGGGCGGTGGCATCCAGTGTGGCAAAATCAGAAATCACATATAAGGTGCTGCCGGGTTTGCATATCCGGCGGATCTGCCCCAGAGCATGGGCCAAACCGGGTTTGAAAGCCTCTGCCAGAGGGGCTTGGGATTCTTGGTCTTTCACAGCCTGTAGTTTCTGATTGTATGTAAAGACCTGATTGAGCAAGTGCAGGGCGGAGCGTCTACTGCGCTTCGGCCGGACCAGGGCCGAGTCGGTGTCGGAAAATACCAGTCCGCCGACGCGGTCGCCATTATCTATCGCCAGCCAGCAAAGCACCGCGGCAGCCTGTGCCGCGATGACCGATTTAAAAGCAACCTGGGAGCCGAAGTACATATTGTGGGTCTGGTCTACGGCGATGATAACCGGTCTTTCCCGCTCTTCCCGAAACACCTTGGTAAAGGGGCGGTTGGTTCGTGCGGTGACACGCCAATCGATCAGGCGAATATCGTCGCCCGCCTGATAGGGCCTGAACTCTTCAAAATCGATGCCGCGGCCACGCATCTTCGACAGGTGTAGACCGGAACTGCCTGCCACCGAGCGGGTGTGAGAGAGATATTCGAGCGTTTTTGCCGCATAGCGTTGCACCAGTAATTGCTGCAGGGTGATTACTGCACCAGTGCTCCGGTACAGAGCATGCTGCGGGTCAATCTTCATGCTAGCTGACATAATGACCGCTGCCGTTTAGTCAGGCGGAAGGTACGCGTTCGCGGATAGTTTCTAATACCTTATCTGGCGTTATGCCGCTGGCTTCGGCTTCAAAGCTAAGTAATATGCGATGACGCAAGGCATCAAACATTATCTCCTGAACGTCGTCCGGACTGACGAAGTCACGCCCCTGGATCCAGGCATGGGCTCTCGAGCAGCGATCCAGTGATATGGTGCCCCGTGGGCTGGCGCCGTATTCCAGCCAATGGGACATATCATCGCCATAGACTCCTGGCTGCCTAGTCGCCATGATGAGCTGGATGATGTATTCCTCTACTTCCGGTGCCATGTGCATAGACAGAATTTCCTGCCGAGCGGCAAATAGATCCTTCTGTGCAACCTGCTTAGGCGGCTCTGGCACTTTGTTCCGGGCTTCTTCCCGTACCAGGTGCAGGATGTCGCGTTCGGCCTCGATGGACGGATAGCCGATGGTGACGTGCATCAGGAAACGGTCGAGTTGCGCCTCTGGTAGCGGATAGGTTCCTTCCTGTTCGATGGGATTCTGGGTGGCCATCACCAGGAACAGCGGCGGCAGGGTAAAGGATTCTCTGCCCACACTTACTTGATGCTCTCCCATCGCCTCCAGTAGTGCAGACTGTACCTTCGCCGGCGCCCGGTTGATTTCATCGGCGAGTACCAGATTGTGAAAAATGGGCCCCTGTTGAAACCGAAAAGACCCATCTTCCGGCCGATATACTTCGGTACCAGTAATGTCACTGGGCAATAAATCGGGAGTAAATTGAATTCGATGAAAGTCGCCCTCGATGGCGCGGGACAAGTCCTTGATGGCTTTGGTTTTCGCGAGTCCCGGAGCGCCTTCGACCAGTAGATGACCATCTGCCAGCAGCGCAATAAGTAACCGGTCTATCAGCTTCTCCTGTCCTATGATCTGCTTTGATAGCCAGTTTTTAAGTTCTGTTATTATTGCATGGTGGCTCATATCAAAATTTCTCTGCTGTCGGTGGGGCGCATAACACGAAATGAGGGATTGTAAACGTTTTTAGTTAGAAGTCTAGACGAAGATTGTGCCTGAATGTAGCGTGAGTACAGGGCTTGTCATAACTGGAGGCTGTCCGTTTTGTCGCTTCACAACGACGGCAAGATAAAAATTTTATTGGCATTCTCCAGCCTGGCGAGCCCGGTAGTGACAGGAATCATTTATGCGGATGAAACCGCCGAAAAATAGAGCACTTTCGCCTGCCGTTGGCCGAGCGATAGATAGAAAATTTGGAAGAACCAGAGCCGAGAGCGTCCGTCTCTTCCTCAGGTATGCAAAGCAAAGAGACATCATTGATTTATTAGTCTTAGAAGGAACGCTACACAAACTAACGGGAACAAGAGCAGCGAAGACAGACCTTTGGAAACTAAAGATGCAACCGCGCAAACCATTGCGCGCACCCGTTGAAGAGGTACTTTCATCCTTTATTACTCCCTATCGTGGAAAGGTGCCTATTTCATGGAGAAGAGACGGGAATCTAATAAGAAGAGGGCCACCAAACAGACCAAAGCCGGGTTCATCACGCGGAAAGATTGGTCAGACAAAGGTAAGAGGCGTAAAAAAGGTATTATCCGATTTAAGCGAAATGATAAAAGCGATTCAAGAACTTGAGGCCTATGATACTAAGAAGAGGAAGTCGGGTAATTTAAATAAGTTTGCGAAAGACGTTGTGATGAAAGCAACAACCAATATTAATTAGCGAGGGCGTGATTATGAGCGAAAAATGGGAAGATCCTACTAATAAAGAAATGAGGCTATACGCTGAGAAAGCTAAGAGGCGTAAAGAAGGCGTTGCCTTCAATGATAAGGGCAACACGAGAAGCCCTATTTCTGATACCCACCGTCCGAGCAACAGAAATCTGCAAGACGTAAAAGTTGTGGGGCTAGAGATTCCATTTGGAGATATCCTTGTGCTGACCTTTCAAGGTATTTTCGCATCTTTCCTTTGGGCGCTTCTGCCTGGTTTCATATTAGTTAGCTATTTAGAGAGGTAGGAGCTGCAATCGGCGAGGAGCTGCATCTGAATTCTCTCAGTGAATTGATTAACCACTTACAGGTAAAAAATCACTGGCAGGCCCAGGCTCGTGTCAGCTTTATCGACGATCTGTCCTGGCAGCAGCGGGCGCTGACTTTTAACGTGGTTTGTGCGATGAGGCAATCCTGCTCGGCCCAGGCTGCCGTCAACGAATGGGCAGCTGCTCATGCTGAAGAAATCTCCAAGACCCAAGCGATACTGACCAGGTTGCGCGCCGAGCCGAAGCCAGGTTATGCGATGTTTTCGGTGGTGCTCAGGGAAATGTTAAATCTCGCGCAGTCTACTTCCTATAAGCAATGAGCAGAGTCGTTCGCAGAGATAGCTGCTGCCTGGGTTCGGTATGAGCACACTAATTTTCTATACCAGCGTTGGTTGCCACCTTTGCGAACAGGCAGAAGAACTGCTTGCCGAATTACCTAAATCCCTGGAATTCGAAGTCGAGTCCGTTGATATCGGCACGGATGCTGCATTGGTTTCACTCTATGGAATTCGAATTCCAGTGGTAAAAAATAAGGACTCCGGAGCCGAGATCGGCTGGCCTTTCACCCTGGAAGATCTGAGGAATCTCTGATTATTCCAGTTGTAACTTGAATAGTGTAACGGCATTTTGTGTGGTCTCCCTGGCCAATTGCTCGACGCTGCGACCGGTGCAAGTGGATAGCGTCCGCAGAATTTCCCCTAAATAGCAGGGTTCATTGCGGCGTATTTTCGGCTTTGGGCTCAAGGTTTTTGGCAGCAGATAGGGGGCGTCAGTTTCCACCAACAAGCGATCGGAGGGTATCTGGCTGACCAGAGTCCGTAGCAGTCTTCCCCGTTTCTCATCACAAATCCACGCAGTAATGCCAACGTACATATCCAGACCCACATAATCGGCTAAAGCAGACTCGGAATCGGTGAAACAATGGACAACGCCGCCGGTCAATTCCTCACGGTATTTTTTCAGTAACTTGTAAAATGCCTCATGGGCATCCCGCTGGTGAAGGAATAAGGGTTTTTCAATTTCTATCGCCAATTGTAAGTGGCGCTCGAATGTCCGCAGCTGGTCTTCCCGCGGAGAATAGTTACGATTGAAGTCCAGCCCTGTCTCGCCCACTGCAACCACTTTCGATTGCTTGGCGAGTTGGGCAATTTCTCCAAGTTGTTGTTGCGAACAGGCGGCGGCAACGTGGGGATGAAAGCCAGCGGTGCAACTGAACAGTCCTGGCTTTGTCTGTGTCAGCTCGAGAGCTGCCGCGCTGGAGTCGAGGTCGGTGCCGGTGATGATGATGTGAGCGAGGTCGGCAGCCTCGGCTCGTGCAATAACTTGACCGAGGTCATGAGCAAATGACTGGTGGGTCAGGTTGGCACCAATGTCAACGAGTTTCATGCTGGTGTGTTGTGTTTATTCGGCCGCTGTTAAGGGGCCGTTGAGTCTAGCGCAAGCTCTGGGCGAGTGCTAGTACACCTCCGAATAATCCAGTAAAGCCTCAAGCGGTTCTGAAGCGTTCCCCCGTGACGTCCGTCACGGCCTGGCAGCTCGCTAGAAATTAACAGGCTAATGCCCGATAATACGCAGCTCAATCATCTTCGCACATGGATATTAGCTTGGACGCAAACGTGAACAAACAGCAGCTTAACTGGGCAGAACTCGGATTTCAGTATCACCGCACCGATTATCGGTTTTGCGCCCAGCATTCCTCCGGCAGTTGGAATCGAGGTGAATTGATCGAGAGTGAAATCATCCAGGCCCATGAAGGTGCGCCGGCCTTGCACTATGCGCAACAGTGTTTCGAGGGCATGAAGGCACAAACTACCGCAGACGGACGGGTTCTGCTATTTCGCCCGGACCTCAACAGTGAGCGTATGAACCTGGCGGCAGCCAGGCTATTGATGCCGGAAGTGCCAAGGCAGATGTTCATGGATGTGGTGGAGGAAACGGTGCGTGCCAATTATACATGGATTCCACCTTTCGGCTCCGGGGCTTCCTTATACATTCGGCCCATGTTAATCGGGGTGGGTGAAAACCTGGGCCTGCGACCGGCACAGCAATTTGAATTCAGGGTATTCGTCTCACCTGTTGGACCATATTATAAATCTGATGGACTAGCAGTTATTTCACTTGCGGTCTCGGAAATCGATCGGGCGTCTCCGAATGGCACCGGTTGTTATAAAATTGGGGCGAATTATGCCGGGGGTTTACTGGCAACCAGAAAAGCCCAGGACAAGGGTGCCGATGAGGCACTCTATCTGGATTCCGCCGAAGGCCGCTATATAGATGAAGCAGGATCTGCAAATATCATCATCGCCATGAAAGACGGCTCATTCATTACGCCAAATTCAAATGCAATTTTACCTAGCATTACCAGGAAATCCTTGATGGTGATTGCCCGGGAGCAGTTAGGCCTCAAAACCGAAGCACGACCAATCGAGCTGCGGGCGGAAATTTCTCAATTCGAGGAAGTTGCTGCCTGCGGCACTGCTGCGGTGTTGGCTCCTGTTGGCAGGATCCTGGTGGACCAGCACTGGCACTCCATCTATCAAGACGGTCAGACTGTGGGTCCCATCATGCAGGAATTATATGATCGACTCGTGGGCATTCAAATGGGCGAGCGCAGAGATGCATTCGACTGGTGCCATGAAGTAAATATATAGGGACTCGAGCGAGTTCGATTTCTGATTATTCCCTGGGACGCAGTGCAAGTTTTTCCACAGAATACTTGACCCGTCTCCCACTTCGCCTTATATATGTGCGCTGCTCGGTTGAGCACAAGCCTGATTATTGATAATAAATGAAGGAAGAAATGTCAAAATCCTTAGTAATAGTTGAGTCGCCGGCGAAGGCCAGGACTATTAACAAGTATCTTGGGCCGGAGTTCGTGGTCAAATCCAGTGTCGGTCATATCCGTGATCTTCCTACCGGCGGGAGTGGTAAGGCGATTGACACGAAGGCGCGAGCGGCCGCCGCCGCCAAGACTCGTAAGATGGCTCCGGAAGAAAAAATTACCTACAAGAAAAAGAAAGCGCGGACGCAACTTGTCTCTCGAATGGGTATCGACCCAGAGAACGGATGGAAGGCAAATTACCAGATTCTGCCGGGTAAGGAAAAAGTAGTTGCCGAGCTTAAGCGGCTTGCGAAAAATGTCGATAACATCTACCTGGCCACTGACCTTGACCGCGAAGGCGAGGCTATTGCTTGGCACCTGAAAGAAGCCATCGGGGGAGATCCGGCTCGATACAAGCGCGTAGTCTTCAACGAGATCACCAAACGGGCTATCACCGAAGCATTCTCCGAACCAGGAGACCTGGACATGCGCTATGTCGAGGCGCAGCAGGCACGCCGATTTCTCGATCGTATCGTTGGCTTCATGGTGTCCCCCTTGCTTTGGGCCAAGGTGGCGCGAGGCTTATCGGCTGGACGCGTGCAATCGGTAGCGGTTCGACTCGTAGTTGAACGCGAGCAGCAAATCAGAGCCTTCATCCCGGAAGAGTTTTGGGAAGTCTATGCAGACTTGCACACCGACGCCAAGGCGAGGTTGCGCTGCCAGGTTGTCAGGCAGTCGGGCAGAAACTTTCGTCCCAATGACAAGGCCACCACCGATGCAGCCCTGGCAATTCTTGAGAGTGCACAGTACCAGGTCTTAAAACGGGAAGATCGACCTACCTCTTCCAAGGCCAGGCCGCCATTGATTACGTCGACGCTGCAGCAGGCTGCCAGCACCAGACTGGGTTTCGGGGTTAAGAAGACCATGTTAATGGCACAGCGCCTGTATGAGGCCGGTTACATTACCTATATGCGCACGGATTCCACACATTTGAGTAATGATTCTGTGGAGATGTGTCGAAATTTCATCGAAAAAAGCTACGGTGCGCAATACCTGCCAGAGAATCCTTCGCACTACAGTTCCAAAGAGGGCGCTCAGGAAGCGCACGAGGCTATCAGACCCAGTGACGTGCGTGTTCTGGCCACCCAGCTCAATGCCATGGAAGCAGATGCGGTACGACTCTACACCCTGATCTGGCAATTCTTTGTCGCTTGCCAGATGCTCCCCGCCCGTTACCTGAGCAGTACCATCGCCATCGAGGCGGCCGAATTTGAATTACGTATCAAGGGTCGCATCATGCAATTTGATGGCTATCTGCGAGCGATGCCATCGAAAGACGAAGATGTGGTTTTACCGGATGTTAAAGTTGGCGAGGTACTCGAACTGATACAGCTCGACCCCTCACAAATTTTCACCAAGCCGCCACCGCGATATACAGAAGCCAGCCTGGTCAAGGAATTGGAAAAACGGAAAATTGGCAGGCCCTCCACCTATGCCTCCATTACTTCCACGATTCAGGATCGCGGTTACGTTCGGATCGAAAACAAACGCTTCTACGCACTAAAAATGGGCGACATCGTTGCCGAGCGTTTGCTCGAAAGTTTTGCTGAGCTCATGGACTATGACTTCACGGCGAAGATGGAGGATTCACTGGACGAGGTCGCGGCGGGGGATAAGAACTGGAAGCAATTGTTAGATGATTTCTATAGCGGATTTTCCAGTCAACTGGCAATAGCAAAAGACGCCGACGGCGGCATGCGCACGAATGACCCCACAGACACAGATATAAAGTGCCCGAAATGCGGCCGTAATATGCAGATCAGAACGGCTTCGACTGGAGTATTCCTCGGTTGCTCTGGATACGCATTAGCCGTCAAGGAGAGGTGCAAGAGCACGCTCAACCTGACTCCCGGCGATGAAGCCATCCGCACCGATACGGCTGAAGAGGCAGAAGCGCAGGAAAATATTCAACTGCGACACAAGCATCGTTGCGCCTCGTGTAATACCGCCATGGATACCTATCTCATTGACGAAAAACGCAAACTGCATGTGTGTGGTAACAACCCCGATTGCGCGGGCTATGAGGTGGAGCACGGCGAGTTCAAGATCCGGGGTTACGATGGTCCAATCATCGAATGTGACAAGTGTGGTGCCGATATGCAGCTGAAGAGCGGCCGCTTCGGCAAGTATTTTGGTTGTAGCAACGAGGACTGCAAAAATACCCGTAAATTGTTGCGCAATGGCGAAGCCGCACCACCAAAAATGGACCCGGTGGATATGCCGGAGTTGATGTGCTCCACCGTAGACGATCATTATGTACTCAGAGATGGTGCTTCCGGACTGTTCCTGGCCGCCAGTAAATTCCCCAGGAATCGAGAGACCAGGGCTCCGTTGGTGGTAGAGCTGTTGTCACACAAAGATGAAATAGACCCGAAATACAGCTTCCTGTTTGCCGCGCCGACCGAGGATAGCCAGGGTAACAAAACCCTGATTCGTTTTAGTAGGAAAACCAGGGAGCAATACGTGCAGAGCGAAGTGAATAAAAAGGCTACAGGCTGGAAGGCTTTCTATCGGGATGGTAGCTGGCAGATTACCGAAGCCACGAAGAAGTCGAAGAAAAAATAAGCGGAAGCGGGGATGACACGGCTGTGTGTCAGCTCCCTGGCCGACATACTACATACCGCGTCGGATCACTCCCACACTCACTCCCTCGATCGTGAAATTACTGCTGCGAAGGTCTACTTCAATGGGGGGAAAGTCTGGATTTTCGGCGACAAGACTTAGGTAATTTCTGCTTTTCCCCTTTGCCAGCTTCTTTACCGTAACCTCATCATCGATCCTGGCGACGATAATATCCCCGTTGCGGGCCTGGCTGGTCTTATGCACCGCGAGCAGGTCATCCTCGAAGATGCCTATATCGATCATGCTGGTACCTTTTACCGTCAACAGATAATCTGCCGCCGGCGAGAATAGATCGGGGGGGATGTCACAATAATCGGCAATGGATTCTGCTGCTAGAATTGGGCTTCCTGCAGCAACCTGGCCGATGATGGGCAAACCCAGTTGCTCGTTGATGGGTAAACGCAATCCTCGGGAAGTCCCAGGCAATATCTCGATGGCGCCTTTTCTGGCCAGGGCCCGTAGATGCTCTTCTGCCGCATTGGTGGAGCGGAACCCCATTTTTTGCGCGATTTCGGAGCGGGTAGGGGGATAACCGATTTCAGACAGATAGTCTTTAATGAATTGGAGAATCTCTTCCTGTCGAGACGTTAGCTTGTGCATCAAGATATCCTCAGGAGAATAATACTGTAATTATATACAGTTATCTGATAGAAACAAGATAACTTTAGCTCCGAGGCCCCGGTTCAGGTGGCTGTAATGCGGCAGCACAGGCAGTGGAACTCGTGCTGTCAGCAGTACCAGGTTCATGATCGAGTATTGACTCGGGTGCCTGGTGATAACCAGGGACAAATGAGAAGAAAATAACGGCAGGGTTATAGAATCTGGAAATCATCTCCAAGGTCCAGTGAATCGGGCTCGATATCGGACAGTGCACCGGAGAAGTTTTCGGGAACGATGGTTTGATCAGAATAGACCCGATCTTCGGCATTCAGCTCGAAGGGAGTGCGCCAGTCTTCAGGTGCTTCCGCAGCGGTGAGATAGAGTTGCTTCCAGGTGGCGATGTCGTACTCACCAACTTCACCGTCGATTAGCTGATATTCGATGGTGCCAGCGTCTTCGTCGTAGGCGACAATTTCAAACATGCTGCCACTGATCAGGTCTTGATACCAGTCGGAAATTTCGGGGGGGAGATTGTTCAATGCCCTGTCTCCAGCCGCAACGGCTTTTAAAATATAGTCACAATTCCTGTGCCGGTTTCCAATTCCAAATCGCTTATTAGTCGATCTGGCACTATAGTAACTTTTCACATTAAAAAGAAAGCACTATTTTCCCTCGCAACTATGACTACTTTATTTTTCAAATTAACACTATGATCTAAATAACTGAGCTCCCTCAAAAACTTGGTTTGTCCGCCGAAAACTATTTGTAATAATCTTCGAGTTTCCTGATAGAGAGTAAGCCCTTATAACAATGACTAAATCGAGTGATGCCGTCGGCGTCTTGATGCTGGATCTAGAAGGATCGGTGTTGACGCCGCTGGAGCAGGAATTATTGCAACGACCCGCGGTCGGAGGCCTAATCCTGTTCAGCAGGAACTATGTGTCTCCGGTTCAGCTACAGGAACTGGTGGCCGCAATTCGTGAAAGCAATGAAAGACTGCTCATAACTGTCGACCAGGAGGGTGGTCGGGTACAGAGATTTCGAGATGGTTTTCTGGCGCTGCCCCCAGCCCATGCTTTTGGACTATTGGCCGGCACTGATCCCGAGCGCGCCCAGACCGCAGCACTGCTGAGCGGCTGGGCCATGGCGGCGGAATTACTCCAATATGGAATCGATTTTAGTCTTGCGCCGGTGTTGGATCTATATCGCGCCGACAATCGGGCGATTGCCAACCGGGCTTTCTCCGGCGACGTGGACACTGTAGTTTCCCTGGCACGGGCTTATATTGCAGGGATGAATGAGGCGGGCATGGCGGCGACCGGCAAGCACTTTCCCGGTCACGGTACCGTGGTTGCGGATTCCCATGTCGAATTGCCCGTCGACCCTCGTACCTGGGAGGAATTGCTGGCGTCCGACTTTACAGCATTCGCCGGTTGTATCGATGTGCTCGATGCCGTCATGCCCGCACATGTCATCTATCCGGCAGTAGACACCGAGTGTGCGGGTTATTCGGAAGTCTGGATCAAACAAAAACTGCGTAAGCAGTTGGGTTTTGAAGGCGTCGTCTTCAGTGATGACCTGACGATGGCGGCAGCCCATGGTGCCGGCAGTGTGGTGCAGCGGGCAAAACTGGCCCTCGGAGCTGGTTGTGACATGGTGCTGGTGTGCAACGATCGAGAATCTGCTATAACGGTAGCCGATTGGCTCGATACTAATAATATACCCCCTAATGCAGGGTTGCTCAGGATGCGTGGCCGCCCTCAGTGTGAAGGCAAAAATCTGTACACAAGCGCGCGCTGGATCGAGGCTACCGAAATGATGTCGTCCCTGACCGGCAATAAAGACAAGGTGAACTGATGTCAGATTTTTTAAGCTTGAAGACCCTGAGCGATTTTGGTTGGGGCGCGGAAGTTTTCGTTGCGGTTTTTCTCACCCTGATTGCCCGTTTTTTCGCCATGCGGATTCTCAAACTGATTGAGAGTCGCGTTATCAAAACCAGTAACATCTGGGATGATGCAATCCTGGAGGCAGCCAGATCACCGCTTAGCTGGTTTATTCTGATCATGGGTCTGCTCTGGGCCGTCGAAATCAGTGAAGCCTATGTGAGTTCCGAATTGTTTTCAGTCAGCAACCTCGAGCTGGCGCGGAAGCTGGCTCTGGTTTCCCTGATAGTCATGTTCCTGGTTCGATTCACCACTCTCACCGAACAGAGGATGAATCAGAGAATTGAATCCCAGGGCCAAGCTGAACCCGACCAGTCCAGGATAGATCCCACCACCCTGACCGCCCTCGCCAAATTACTGCGGCTGGCAATTATCATCTCCGGCGTCCTCGTGGCTCTGCCCACCCTGGGCATAGAAATTACGGCACTGCTGGCATTCGGCGGGGTGGGTGGCATTGCCATCGGTTTCGCAGCCCAGGACTTACTCTCAAACTTCTTCGGCGGCCTCATGATTTACATGGATCGACCCTTCGCTATCGGGGACTGGATCAGATCACCGGATCGGGAAATAGAGGGAACCGTAGAGACAATAGGTTGGCGATTGACCGTGGTTCGCACCTTCGACAAACGCCCCCTGTATATTCCGAACTCAGTTTTTAACACGCTGGCGCTGGAAAACCCGTCGCGGATGAGTAATCGACGGATCAAGGAAACCATCGGGATTCGCTATCAGGATGCGTCGAAGATGGGGGCGATAGTGGTAGATGTTAAGGACATGTTGCTACAGCATGAAGAGATTGATAGCGGACAGACCCTGATTGTCAACTTTAACAGCTACGCCGCTTCCTCCCTGGATTTCTTTATTTACACATTCACCAAGACCACGAACTGGATTCGGTTTCACGAGATCAAGCAGGATGTGATGCTGAAGATTATCGAGATAGTGCACTCCCATGGCGCCGACTTTGCCTTTCCAACCATCACCTTGGACGGGATCGACGTACTCAGACCCGAACCCGATGCGAGTTCCTGATGGAGTTTCTACCGGGCCGGTTTTGACGCTAGGTACGGCCAGGTAAAACAGTTGACCCCGGAACAAATAAGCCAGGTCAGTCGACGTGCCCGCTGTTTGTATAGCGAATCGGCGGTGGAGCGTGCGCTGGATAATATGGTGACCGCGATCAGCGCGAAAATCGGCGCCAGCAACCCCATTGTCTTATGCGTCATGAATGGTGGCTTGATCACTACAGGCAAGTTAGCGATGCGACTGGATTTCCCATTGCAGCTCGACTATCTGCATGCGACGCGCTACCGCGAACACACCAGCGGCTCGGACCAGTTGCACTGGGAGGCCTATCCAAAACTGGGCTTAACCGACCGGGTAGTGCTGGTGGTCGATGATATCCTGGATCAAGGCCTTACCCTGGAGCGAGTACTCTCCTATTGTCGAGAACAGGGCGCAGCGGCAGTTTATGTCGCGGTATTAATCGACAAGATGCCGGCGCGCAAACTTTCCTCGGTGACGGCGGATTTTGTCGGCCTGGAAATCGGCGACGACTATGTTTTCGGTTATGGCATGGATTACAAAGGTTACCTGCGAAATGCCGCGGGTATTTTTGCGGTAGCGAAGCAGGACAGGTAAGGCGCAGCTTGCCCGGGGGCATCCGATATTGTTGGCTGTTTAATCAAGCTCCACCAGTTTTGCGATGCTGGTTAGATATAGCGCGGTTTTCGTGGGCCTGGATTCCATCGCCAAGAATAAGTTTTTATACTGGCTTAACTGTGCCGAATGCAATTGAATCTGGGCATCGATAAAGCCCTGCTCACTCTGATTTAATTCCGCCGTGGCCGACTTGTAATCGATAATCCAGCGGGTTCCTTCTGCATCTATGAAGCAACGATCGAGCAGGTAATTTCGCAAGCGCTTGTGGTCATAGCTGCTCAGGCCCAATTCGGCCTCGCTATCGCGGAGGCCGGCATCGAAGATCCAGGCGGATTCAGACGCCAGTGAGCGCACTACCGAGCCCTGGATAAAATCCAGGGTGGTTTCCAATTCCTTGTCATCAGCAATGCTACTACGTAGCTGCAAGCGCCAGTAATTGCGCAGACCGGCATCCTCGGGCATAGCGCTCCCGGACTGGACACAGGATTCGAGTTGCCGGTGAATCAGGGTTCCCGACAGCGCAGCCAACTCCTGTTTCCGGCGCTCTGCTGGAACTGTCGGTCCCTCGGCGCTGGCTTCGGCGTTAACCGCTTCCAGTTGGGCAACACCTTGCGCAAGGTTTTTTCTCGCCTGAGCAGCCAGGGACAAGGCCTGTCTATACCGTTTTATGGGGGTTATGTCGGCATAGCCGAAGGCGACAACCGGCCGCTGCGCCGTCGCTGCCGGGGCGGGCTGTTGATCCAACTCCAGCTCCGTTATGTCTTGGGGATTATGTTGCAGCTCTCGCCAGATTCGGGACAACAGGCTGTCAGCACGGGGTACGATTGCGCCCTTGCTGTTGCGGGGCAGGTTGGCGAACAGGCTGACGGATTTATGTGCGCGAGTGGTGGCAATATATAGCAGCCGTGTGTCTTCCAACTTATTCTTGTGTTGCTGTTCATGTTGCAATAATTTGTAGAGCAAGCCTTCATCCGCGCCCGATGCCGACAGTGCCGCGATAAACAGCCGCGCCTGCCCGGACCGGTTCAGGCGTTCATGCCACAGCAATAATGATTTGCGATCGGTGGCGCCCTTGTTAGCCAGTCCGGGCAAGATGACGTGGTCAAACTCGAGGCCTTTGGCCTTGTGCATAGTCAATAGATGGATGCTGTTGCCGGCCGATTGATCGGCGCTGGGGGGGATGAATGCCAACTTTACCTGGTCGGCGAATTCACTCATGGAGGCGAGACTGCCGCCGGCTTCATTGCGCTCGAGCAGGTGAAAGAAGTGGCTGACGCTGTCTCGCTCAACGGCGGTTGCGGCCAGGCTCGAGCCCCTGAGCAAGTCCCAGGCGGTTTCGATCAGATCGCGAAGCCCAAGTCGGCGGTGGGCCACGACGACGTAGCCCATGATGGCGACGAAACCTTCCAGGTATTCCTGGCCCGCAGTCGACAGGGCGGCTATGTCTTTGTGTTTCTGCAGCGCGTGCCAGATCGTTTTTTCACCGGCATGGCTATGGATGGCATGGAGATCGGCAGTAGTCAAACCACACCAGGGGGCACGAAGAATGGCCAACCAGGCGATACGGTCACCCCGATTGAGTACAGCGGCGGTGAGACTGAGCAAATTCTCGATGATAGGCAGTGTCGTCAGACGATCGATGTCGGTCGATTGCCACTGGACGTGTGCCGCCCTCAGCATGGGTATCAAGTGACGCAGATGTGAACGGTAACGCACCAGTATGGCGATGGATGCAGCGCTGTCTTCTGCCTTCAGCCGAAGAATTTTAGCGACCACTCGCTGGGCTTCCAACTCCTGTCCTGCCGTAGCCTGGTCACGTTGGTGACAGATGAGTTCCGTCGTAATAGCGGCGCCATCGAGGGGGGCATGCACCGCCGTGGAGGCAGAATAGGGCACGGCACCCCTGGAGGCATTGGCTCTGGCCGGAAAGGCGGTACAAAAAGTAGCGTTTACCCAACTGACCAGCTTTTGCTGTGATCTGAAATTGGCCTGCAGTGTGAGTGGGTGTAATTTGACCGTGGCCAGGCCGTTTTCTCTGATATTCAGATAGATACCGACATTGGCATTTCTAAAACCATAGCAGGATTGCATGGCATCGCCGACCAGAAACATGGTGCGGCTATCACCCAGTTGCCAGCCGCTGGTAAGCAATTGCAGAATATCCAGTTGTAACTGGGACGTGTCCTGAAACTCATCCACCAGGATATGCTGGATCTTGTGATCCAGCGCCAGGGCAAGGTCGGTTGGTTCCTCGGGGGTGCCGAGGGCGGACCTGGCGGCGGCACTGGTCTGGGAATAATCGATGACGCCCATGGATCGGAACGACACCAGCAGCTGAGCGCCCAGATATTCCAGCAGGCGTGTCAACGCCGACAAAAATTCCCAGTGCCTGGATTCGTAGGCAGGGTCGGGTAGCTTGCGCAAATAGGCCAGGGCCTCCAATAGATCATCATTGCCCTGGAGGCTGTCGGCGAAATCATTAAACTGTACTTTGCGTTGTTTGCACAGGGCGTTGAACTGCTTGTCCTGTGACCCTCCGGCGGGGAATCCATTACGCTTGTCGACCTTCAGCCGCCAGCTATCGGACTGGGTAAGCAGCATTTCCACCAGCAGTCTCCAGTAGGGTAGCGCACCACAAGATGAGTCGGGTAAGGACTGTAGTGGTGCGAAGCCTTCGACTACCAGTTTGCCCTCTGCGGCAAGATTTTCAGCCATGAAATTGATTAACTCGAGCAGTTCCGTTTGCCTGCTAAGTAGCGCCTCATGTACCTCGGTGATGGATTCCCGGATTAGCTCCTCGAGACCTTCCTGCAGGTACAGCCTGGCGTCCTCGAACGAGGATTTAATACCAAGAACATGGGACAGCCATTGCTCCCGGTTATGAAGCATACCGGTTAACAGGATTTGCACGCGGGCGACATCATTATCGAGATAGCGCAGCAACAGGGCCATGTCTTCAGCGAGCGGGCTGTCCTGCTCCAGTAGCGCCAGAGTGTTGGTGATGGCGGTGGCGAAGCAGGGGCCGATGTCTTCGCTGATGCTCGGATCGCCGCCGAGTCGGGAAAGCACCGGTAATTGACTGGCAAGGTAGAAACAAAAACTGTCGATCGTCTGCACCCGCAGGCGGGAGGGATTATCGAGGATGTGCCAGCCCTTCTCTTTATCCCGCTCGATCACGGGCTGGCAAATTTCGTAGCGTAGCTGGTGCAGGGCCGAACTGCCGGCGACATCTCCAGTCTTGGCGCTGAGGGCCCATTTGAGCATGCTAAGGATGCGCTGGCGCATTTCTCCCGCCGCTTTTTTCGTGAAGGTGATGGCCAGAACTTGTTCCGGTTGCTCGCAGATGACCAGTAGCTTGAGATAACGCAGAGTCAGCAGTTCGGTCTTGCCAGAACCGGCAGGGGCCTGAACGATGTAGGAGGCAGTGACATCCAGTGCCGCATCACGGTCGGCCTGGTCGGAGAGGCCAGAGTTGGTCATGGCTCCTCTCCAGACTCTCGATTGTTGCCGGCCTCGGCTTCCAATTCCTGAATACGACAGAGAGACTCCAGTTCGCAGTAACGACAGGTGGATCTGCCGTTGACTGGAGAAACATTGGCCTTACCGGCGATGAATTCCCGGGCGATCGATTCGACTTTTCCTCGCCAGCTGCTGCTGACCTCATCCCAGTCCGGGTGGTCCTCATCAGTGCTACTGCCAGGGCTCAATTGCCCGTGAAAATTGTCAGTGGCGACGAGGCCGGAATAACGGACATTCTCAATATTGAGATGAGCGACGCTAACGGCGCTTACGGCTTCCTTATATAACCGCGATGCGGCTACGTGATAGAAGGGCAACTGCAAATCCTCGGGCCTCGGTTGCATCCAGCTTTGATGCCTGGTCGCAGTTTTACCGGTCTTGTAGTCGATCAAAGCGAGAGTGCCATCGCCCAGGCTGTCGATGCGATCGATCTTCAAATTCAGTGCCAGGCCTTCAAATTCCCATGGCAGGGATTCCTCCCGGGCCAGCACCGAAAAATCCTTGCGCTCACCTTCAAGCTCCAGAAATTGCAGTAACAGCCCGCAAATGCGTTCGCTCTCTATCTCCGCAAATTTGGGTGTCATCACCAGCGGAAATTTCGAACCCAGGACCTCGATGGCCAACGCGGTTGCAGTGCTGGCGTAGCGCCGCCTATCTACCGGGGACAGCGCTACTAAATCGGACCGACTCTGGATAACGGCGAACAGGTTTTCCAAAGCAACATGAATCCCTGTGCCCCGCGCTCTGCTGTTGAGGCCAGCCTCGAACTGCATGGGCGCAACGGCAGCGAGCCGATGTACGGCGAAAGCCCGAAACGGACAGCTCGACTGATTGCTTATTAAGCTGCTGCCGCCCCGGATCTGCTCTTCGTCAGCGAGCGCAATCGCGGGGAGATCCTCGATCAAGCACGTTCTTTCAATTCCCGCTTTGCTATCAGTCGCGACGTCCTGCCGTCGATGCAGGGCGCCGTCGATCAGGGGGAAATCGGTAATAGAGCTACTGGGGTTGAGTCGTTGCTCTCCGTCCAGGCGATGATGACTGGCGCACAGGGTGCGGCTCACCGAGTTGCACAACACGGCAAAGGACTCCCGCGCCAACTCAAATTGCACTTCCCCATGACTGCCAGGCATCGCCGCCTGTTTCTGTAAAGCATAAGGCAAGTAGGGTGATGGGTTTGCCGCCTCGGGCCAGTGCCGGTCATCGAACCCCAGCAGCCATAGATGATCGAAGCTAAGACCTATGGCTTCGGTGACGGAGTAAACCGACACCTGGCACTGTGGATCAAATTTTATGCGCTGGCTCTGTTGTCCGCACAAGGTTCGCATGCGGCTTATGGCAGTGGCAAAACTAATCCTGCCAACGGCGACGCTGGCGTTAGCGAATATCTCCAATGCATCGCGCCACTGCTCCAGAATTTCAAGTTCCGCTTTGCCTCTGGCACTCTGCTGCCAACCAAAATCCTCCAGCAGCGCATTAATCTGCTGCACCCAGAATCCGGTTGAGGCCAGACCCTTCAAGCGGCGTGCGCGCTTGCCCAGTTCCGCAAAGCCGGCACCAAGTAGCGGGCAATAGTAGGGTTTGGACTGGGTATTAAGCAGCCGTGAAATTTCCGACAGGTGGCAGCGATTACTGAAATTTCGCCGCATGAAGCTCTCCATCTGAATCCGTGCTTCTTTCTCCTGCTCTGCGCCAGCAGTAAATGGAGATTGCAAAATTCGGCAAATATCTTCGCTGTCCTGAGTTCCACGGCTGAGATCTAACAGCGCGAAGGCATCGTGGATAATCCCGGCATCGATGAACTTTTGACCTGCTAACGAGCTGTTGAATGAATTCTTGTCGTTGGGGTGCATCGGCAAGGAACAATCAAGCAATTCCCGCTTGAGGATTCGTTGCAATTGTTTAGACTGGATTTCATCACGGTTGCTGATTATGCCGATATGGGCAGTGGGGTCCGTGCTCAATAGAGTCCGGGCCCAAGCCGCGCAGCTCTGTATTTCCTCCGCTTGATCCCTAAACTCGAAGCGTCGACGGACCAGGGCAGGCGCGGGCACATTTGTCTGCAGCATATGTACCGTCGCCACCGCGTCGAGGTTGGCAAATAGTCGCTGGTACAGGGGAGGGGGCTGGTAGAAATTAACCAGGTAGACGTCCTCGCCAAGTAGATTCAAAGCCGTTTGATCCAAGGCTGCAAGCAGAGTCTGGGTGCAATCCACCAGATTGATGAGATGGTTTTTCTCGCCATATTGCCGGTATTGCTCTACCCAGTTTAAAAACGCCGCTACATCTGGAATCGCCGTTGCCCCAAGCGCCTCGCGGGGATCGTCGCCGTTGCTTAACCACTGTTGTAAACTTCGATAACTTTGTCCAACTATGCGTGCAGTCTGATCCGGATTCAATAAGGGAAGCTCGCTCAGCGAACGCTCTATGATTCCGATCCAGATGAAATGTTCAGCGGCCGCATCGATCAATTGCAAATTGCAGAAGGACGACAAGGCCCGATTAGACGCCAGCTCCCACATGTCACGGATCCAGATATCGATAGCGAACACGCGCGGGGTTCGGAACGCGGCGGCGCCAGCCTGACTGGCATGACTACTCAATATCGCGTCACGTATCCTGTGATTCGGGACCAGGATGAGAGCGTTCTGCGCGATGGCAGGGAGGAGGGGTTCGATGTTAAATCTGTTAATCGACATCAAGTTGACGGTTCTTTGACTGTCGCGCCGATAGACGCAGACCAGTTCAGGAACTCCTGCTTGTCGCCACGAAAGACGACGCGTTGCAGTTTCTTGTTTAATTGATAGTCGTACATGGGGTCGTAGTAATTGCGCAACAGCGATTCGATCCAGGATCGGTGGGATTCAAAGCCGCCCGTTTTAACCTGGCTTTCCAGGGCGTCGCGCATCAGTGATCCTATGGCTTCATAGTTTTCGCTTCCCAGTCGTTTCTGAATTCTGGCAAGACTGGTGAGCAGGAAATTTTCAAATACGGCTTCGAGATCCGCGCCCTGGTCACGCTCGAACTCATGGTAATTAGAGACGATGTAGTCATTTAGAATGGTATCGACCCGAGAATCCAGCGACTCCTCTACCACCGCGATTGGGGCTGCCAGCATCTGCGTGTGTAGAGACTGGGGCAGCGAGACCGAGCCAATGCCCCGGCTCTCGTCCTCGATAAAAACCTTGCATGTGCTCGCTGTCGGCAAGTTTATCAGTGCCGCCGTAAGATTATTTTCGAAGTTAATTTGCGAGGGTTGGGGCCTGGCTCTTCTGCCGAAGGCCGAGCCACGATGATGGGCGATGCCCTCCAGATCGATGCTATTGGACAACTGATTTAGTAGATGAGTTTTGCCCGAACCGGTCTTACCGGCGACGATAAGAAAGTCTGTTGCCGCGGCAATGCGCTCAAGGTTATGGATCAGGAATCGGCGTAGGGCCTTATAGCCGCCCTCGATTCTCGGCACGGAGATATTTTCCCGCCCTAGCCACTGCTGCACAGTTTGTGATCTCAGTCCGCCGCGGAAACAATAGAGCAGGGCACAGGGATGTTGCTCGAGATAAATCCGCCAGGCTGATAGTCGCCTGAGCCTGCTGTCACCACTCACCAGCTCACCACCCAGGGCGATGGCCGCCTCCTTGCCTCGTTGCCGGTAACGCGTTCCTACGGCCTCGCGTTCGGCATCATCGAGAAGCGGGAGGTTGCTGGCATGCTGGAAGGCACCACGTCGAAATTCCATTGGCGAACGCACATCCAGCAGCGGCGTACTGTGTTTGAATATGTCAGCGAATGCTTTCGCAGAAACGGTATCGGACATGGAGTGCGAAGCGTGTTGCTCTGGATCAATTGCAATCCCAGACAAGTTTAGCATCTGCTTCCGCCCTTACCCTAGCAGGCTGTTGAAAAACTGTTCCACTTGGCAGTCCTGCGTTAAAAATTAGTTCAAAATGCGCATTTACAGCGGATAAACTCCGCCTTTTTGCCTTGTCTTGACTGCGCTCGTGATATTTTCAACACCTTGCTAGGGATCCACCGACGGTAGAAAGACGACGCTGTTTCGCTTGGTTCAAATTGCTAGCCAGATTAAAATGTCAGTGACTTGAGGTAATGACAGGCAGTGACTGAAAAAAAAACCCGAACATCCGCTATTGACCCTTTCGAGCTGGTGCGACACATCAAATCCAGGGGCCCGGCACCGGTACATCTTTGGGACCCTCCGTTCTGTGGCAACATGGAGTTACGGATTGCCAGAGATGGGACCTGGTTTCACGAGGGCAAGCCGATCAGACGTCCTGCCATGGTACGACTCTTTGCCTCTATTTTGAGGCTGGACAGCGATCGTTGTTACTACCTGGTTACACCGGAGGAGAAGCTAAGAATTCAGGTGGAGGATTGCCCGTTTGTGATCATAGCCATGGACGTGGAAGGCTCTGGTCCCTCGCAAAAACTGCAATTTGAAACCAATACCGGCGAGACAATTATTGCCGGAGAGGATCATCGAATCCGTTTCGAAGTCGACGCTGTAACTGCCGAGCCCCATCCTGTCGTGCATGTGCGTAGTGGGCTCAATGCCTTGCTTAACCGGGCGGTGTTCTACCGCCTGGTCGATCTCGTAGAGACCAGAGATGGTAAGCCAGGCGATGGCCTCGGCATCTGGAGCGCTGGAAGATTTTTTGAACTGGATTCCCAGGGATCCTCTGGCTAGATGGCATCGGCGGCATTTGACCTGCCAGGTCAAAAACGGCATGATATGCCCCTTTTTTCTGGCAGAGTGCCGCTTGTGCAATCGCTGAGCAATGCCTCGTAAGTCAAAATATCCGGGGAAGTCCATGAAGGTTCTGGTTGCAATAAAGCGCGTTGTCGATGCCAATGTAAAAGTCAGGGTCAAATCCGACAGCAGCGGTGTGGATCTAAGTAATGCAAAAATGGCCATGAACCCCTTCTGCGAAATTGCGGTAGAAGAGGCGATCCGAATGCAAGAAGCGGGTTCCGTCGAGGAAGTTATTGCAGTCTCCATAGGGCCCCGGGCGAGCCAGGAACAGATACGCACAGCCCTGGCATTGGGCTGTGACCGTGGCATCCTGGTAGAAACCGATGCCCAGGTCGAACCCCTGGCGGTGGCGAAGATATTGCAGGCGCTGGTGCTGAAACAAGAGATTGGCCTGGTGATCCTGGGCAAGCAATCTATCGACACCGACAATAATCAGGTGGGGCAGATGTTGGCCGCCCTGCTTAATTGGCCCCAGGGCACATTTGCCTGCAAGGCCGAATTTCGAGATGGTAAAATAGACGTGACCCGGGAGATCGATGGCGGCGAACAGATAGTCAGATTGGGCCTGCCGGCGATAATCACCACGGATCTGAGGCTTAACGAGCCACGATACGCGTCTTTACCCAATATAATGAAGGCCAAGAAAAAGCCCATCGACACCGTGACTGCCGCCGAGCTCGAGGTGGACATCACTTCGAAGCTGGAGACCCTCAGCATCGCAGCTCCACCTGAGCGTTCGGCTGGCATCATCGTGGAATCAGTTGCAGAGCTGGTGAATAAGTTAAAGACAGAAGCAAAGGTAATCTAATGCCCGTACTTGTAATTGCCGAACACAATAATGAAGCGCTGAAGACAGCCAGCCTTAACGCCATAACCGCCGCCACCGCCATCGGTGGCGATATCGATGTGCTGGTAGCTGGCGCCGCCTGCCGACAGGTCGCCAAAGCAGCAGCTGCAGTAGCAGGTGTCACCAGGGTAATCCTTGCGGACAATGATGCCTATGCTCACCAATTACCAGAAAGTGTCGCCCCCCTGGTAGCTGAGCTTGCCCCGGTCTATTCCCACATACTGGCGGCGGCCACGACTACGGGTAAAAACCTGGCGCCGCGAGTCGCTGCATTGCTCGATGTCGCCCAGATCTCTGACATCGTCGAGGTGCAATCAGAAGATACCTTCGTGCGCCCAGTCTATGCTGGCAACGCTTTGGCTACAGTGCGCTCTGCCGATGAAATCAAGGTTATCACGGTGCGGACTACGGGATTTGAAGAAGCGCCATCCGCTGGCAACGCGCCTATCGAAACCTCCGATATCGTCATCGAGCAGGAGCTAGCCACGTATGTCAGCGAGCAACTTTCTGTCTCTGAACGACCGGAATTGACCTCTGCCTCTATCATCATATCAGGAGGACGAGGTATGCAGAGCGGCGAGAATTTTCTGCTATTGGAAAAAGTAGCTGACAAACTGGGCGCGGCCATCGGTGCTTCGCGAGCGGCAGTGGATGCGGGTTTCGTACCTAACGACATGCAGGTCGGCCAAACCGGTAAAATAGTCGCGCCGGATCTTTATATCGCCGTGGGCATTTCCGGCGCTATTCAACACCTGGCAGGTATGAAAGACAGCAAGGTTATTGTGGCTATAAACAAGGACGAAGAAGCGCCTATATTCCAGGTCGCGGATTACGGTCTGGTAGCAGATCTTTTCAAGGTTCTACCGGAGCTGGAAGCTGCTCTCTAGGGTCGGTGCACCAGAGGATTTCTCTAAGCCACAAAAAAGCCCGGAATCCCGGGCTTTTTCAGTTCTTCAACTCGAGCAGCTCGATTAGTTCCGATCAGCTTTCTCGGCAAGTTCTCGACGCTTGACCTCCCGCGGATCATTCGATGCCCGGCCGGCAGATGCTGACAGATTAACATTGCTGTTTTCGATAGGGCTTTTCACAGCACTATTCTGGCTGCCAGCGACCTTCTCACTGACTATTTTATCGACAGCAGGCGCAGCCGTTGCCGGTTTTGGCGATGTGGCGCTTTCACTCGCCGGGCTTGGTGCCGGCGCAATTATTGCTGGCTCCGGTTTTACCTTCGCTGGCACCTTCGTTTTTTCCATCGCGGTAATTGCCGTGCTGGCGGGACTGGCCGATTGCTCGGCAGCCGAGACCTTGGCCTCATTTGGCTGCGATTTCGTCGCGGCTAAACTCACAGTTGACGCGACCACTGCTGTACCTTCGGGTTTTAGCGTTGTGCTGGATTTTGTTGGTGTCTTCTCCGGTGCCGGCGTTGCTGCTGCCGGTGCAGATGAGGTCTCGGCCGGGGTTGTTGCTGCAGGCTCTACGGACGTTGGCATTGCTTGACTTGCAACCGGGGCGCTGACATTTTCTTGCCGGTCTGCGACAGCCTTGTGCTCATCTCCTGTGCTGGTTGGCGCTGCTGTCTCCTGACGGCTGTTATCTGCCTTCACACTGCCAGCTTCGCTGTGCTCGGGTCTCGGTTCGCGCCTGCGCTGATTAGTGTTCTTCGGTCGTTTGCTGGCCGGTCTTCTCTGGGATTTCTGCTCCGCGCTCTCCTGGCTCTGGCCCTGGCTCTGGGCTTGACCCTGACCTCTGCCCCGGGACTGTCCGCTGCGATCTTGCTTGCGCTCTTCATCAGACTTGCCTCTGGCAGAAGCCTGTTTACGCCGCTGCGGCGACCCTTGTTTGCTGCGATCCGTTCTTCCAGTGCTGCTGCCACGAGACTGCTGATCGCGTTGGTTCTTTGTCCCCGGGCGGTTTCGATTCCGGTTCGCTTGCCGTGGACGTCGCTCCTGAGGCTTGGCGCTTTGCTTCGGTGAAGCAGTGAACAAGTCAGCTATCGCCGCCCATAAAGAGGCGAACAGACCCTTGCTGGGTGGCGGTGGACGTTGCGCCGGCACATTGCTGACGGCAGCTTGCTGTACTGTTGCCGCCTCCGCTTTGGGTTTAACGTTTACCGCGGCATCCGGCATCGAGGTGGATTCCACCTCATAGGCTTCGGCCTGTTGATTGAGCGCGGTGATTTCGTAATGAGGGGTTTCCATTTCCGGATTCGGAACGATAAGCAGCCGGGTCTTGCTCTGTTGTTCTATCTCGGCGACGGCGAGACGCTTTTCATTGAGCAGATAAGAGGAAACAATCAGCGGCACCGTGGCCCGTACTTCCTGGCTTTTTGGTTTGTTCGCCTCTTCTTGCATAATTCTTAGAATCGACAGAGACAGAGATTCGACATCGCGAATAATGCCCTGGCCACTACAGCGTGGACAAACGATAGCGCTAGTCTCACCCAATGAAGGTCGTAGTCTTTGCCGTGACATTTCCAGCAGGCCGAAGCGGGAGATACGACCGACCTGCACCCTGGCCCGATCCGGTTCCAGCGCATCCCGCATGCGGTTTTCAACCTCTCGCTGATTACGATTGGAGCTCATGTCAATAAAATCGATTACGACGAGTCCCCCCATGTCCCGTAGCCGCAGTTGCCTGGCGATCTCATCGGCCGCCTCGAGGTTGGTAGTGAGAGCTGTTTCTTCGATATCGGCACCGCGAGTAGCACGCGAGGAATTGATATCAATGGAGATAAGGGCCTCGGTTGGATCGATAACTACGGAACCGCCTGAAGGTAATTTGACTTCCCGTTGGAAGGCGCTCTCGATCTGGCTTTCGATCTGATAACGATTAAATAGTGGTAGTTTTTCGTCATATAGCTTGATGCGATTTTCGTATTGCGGCATCACTTGCTTGATGAACGAAATCGCTTCTGCATAAGATTCCTCGGTATCGAATAGCACTTCGCCGATATCCTCGCGCAGATAATCGCGAATGGTTCTAATGATGACATTGCTTTCCTGATAGACAAGAAATGGCGCAGACTTTTCGCTAGCGGCGTCCTGTATGGACTGCCACAGGGCGAGCAGGTAGTCCAGATCCCACTGCAGTTCTTTCTTATCCTTGCCGACACCGGCAGTACGGATAATCATGCCCATGCCGTCGGGAATCGTTAGATTACGTAGCGCTTCGCGCAATTCGGTACGCTCATCGCCTTCGATTCGGCGGGAAATACCACCGGCTTTAGGGTTATTTGGCATCAGCACCAGATAGCGGCCAGCAAGACTGATATACGTGGTGAGGGCCGCCCCCTTGTTGCCGCGCTCTTCTTTTTCTACTTGCACTACGACCTCGGTGCCTTCCGGAATCAGCTCCTTCAGGTTCGATTTGTCGCCGCTACCGGCGTAGTACTGCCGGGAAATTTCTTTAATAGGAAGGAAACCATGTCGCTCGGCGCCAAAATCGACGAAGGCTGCCTCGAGGCTCGGCTCTACTCGAGTTATCTTGCCTTTATAGATATTGGCCTTTTTCTGAACCCGGGTACGGTGTTCGATGTCCAGGTCGTAGAGTTTTTGACCATCGACGAGTGCCACCCTCAGTTCTTCTTCCTGGGTCGCATTGATTAGCATTCTTTTCATAATAAGTTCGCTTTCTGTTTAAATAGATTAACCAGACAAGCAAACTCGAGGGGGCCTACTCATGCCGGAAAAGCGCTGGACAGCGGATTCGCGTCAAGCTTTTCAGCAGATTCGACATAGAGTCGAACCAGGGGCAACTAAAGTGCGCAAACAAAGACCGGTAATGTTGCAATATAGCGGCAACACCAATCATCCTGGATCAGGATGGGTAGGTGTGACCGAATTAACCCGGCGAGGGTTCTATGTATCGCATTTATCTTTCTGTTTTAATTAACTTTAATGCCCAGTGGCGGTTTCATCACCCGGTCAGACAAAGCTGGCCGAGCGGTGGAGTAGGAAATCCTGAATCTAATTAGTCTTGGTCGATCCGGGCTACTTAAATTAGCCTGTCGCGCCATGCTGCTTAGGCATGGCCCAATATTATCTGTTTAATGAGATGGCAACACTGGAACTGATTGCTAGCTGTTGAGCTAGTCTTACGGAGTCGCAGCCCTGCCTCGGGGCCTTTAAGGCCTGTTTTATAGCGTCTCGGCGGGCAAAGCACAGGTTAAAGCGACTATTGCCATAGGAGACACGTTAAACGCGGCTATAGGTCAGTAATGCTGCCCGGTCATGGCCGCTGCACGTTACCTTGGTTATTCCGGTAGCGCATGGCGTGGCAATATAGCAGCAAAGCCCCTTTAACTCAAATCGGCAACGGAAATCCACCAGAAAACAACAACCTGCATCGAGGGTCTATGAATTTAAGTATCATTGGCGCTACTTGCTTAAACAAATTTCCTATGCTTAGATTAGGCCAGCGCGTGGCTTTGCCAGTACACAGACACAGCAATCAGACCTTGCCGGGAATGGGGCTGTCAGATCGCCGCAAGCCTAATAAAAAGTAGCCGTACCACCGGGTACAGGAATTACCGATTCGTCCCCGGCTAGAACCGAACAAGAAACCAAAATGCCGTTGCAGCAGCATCCGTGCTGGGGCGGATGGCACTCAGACCGGACTACCTAAGCATGACGATTTATTCCTATTGCCGGACTTCCGATCTGGAAGCGTCTCTGGAGCTAGATCAACTCAACGCAATCCTTGAACCGGAAACTCTGGCGATGCAGACCTATTGCCTGAGTCAGCGCTGGTTAATGACGGAGACGTTAAAAGACTTTAATTGCAGCTGGAATCTTGAATTCAGCATGCGGGAAAATGGCAGTCGCCTGCTCAATGCGCTGCAAGCCGGTGATGTAATACTCTGCAGCAAACTGGAGCGTATTGTCAGTTCCAGCCAGGAGGCTGTAAAGCTAATCGCTAAACTGCGGGATAAGTTTGTGCAGTTGCATATTGTGGAACTCGGTGGCGATGTGAGTCATGCCGACTTCGATGTTAATTTTGGCAAGATCACCGCAATCTTTTCAGCCCTCGAGAAGCGAAAATCTGTGGAACGGATCAAGAGGGTCAAACAACGGCAACGCAAGCAGGGGAGATATCTGGGTGGCAGCAGACCATTCGGTTACATGATTCATGAAAATGGCCGCCTGATCGAAAATCCCATGGAACAACAGGTGTTAAGAAAAATCATGCATTTGAAGAAGCAGGGAAAATCCCTGCGTGCTATTTCCAGCGAAGTTTCTACTCCCGTCATGCCTATCAGTTTCAAGACTGTGCAAAGGTTGCTGCATCGTCACGCCAACTAACACTAAACGATCGGCCAGGCCGGCCTCATGTTTAAACCATTCTCACTGTTTGTAGGCATGCGCTACTCGTTAACGCGGAAGCACAACCTGCTACTGTCTTTTGTGTCTCTGATTTCGATGCTGGGAATTTCTCTTGGTGTGTTGATTTTGATTGTGGCCTTGTCGGTGATGAATGGCTCTATCTCTGCGCTGCGTGATGAAGCTCTGAAATCTGTGCCGCATGTCACACTTTCGAGTGATGAGCTGGAAGACCAATTGCCGCGCTATCTCCAATTGGCAAATACGGCGGAAGCTATCATCGCCGCTGCACCCTATATTGAGGGTGAGGCAACTCTGCGCTATCAGGGACAGAATAGTTTCGTGCGCTTACGGGGAATCGATCCGTTGCTGGAAGCGGAGGTGGTTAATAACCAGGGACAACGCTACCGACAGTTACTCGCTTCCCTGGCCGCCACCGAAAATGGCATTATTCTAGGCGCTCAACTCGCAGGCAGTCTGGGAATTTATACGTCCGGGGAGGTCAGCGCCATCGCCCTGAGTAGTCTGCTGTCGAGATCGTTGGCGGATTCACAGGGGTTTGAAGTCGTCGGTTTTGCGGATTTTGGCGTTTACAGTAATGGCAATATTGCCTTGATCAATATGCCGTCGGCACGGCGTCTATTTCAACGAGACCCGGGCGTGGACTTGCAACTGCGGCTCAGAGTAGGCGACGTGTTCGAGGCTGAAGCCATCGTTGCCTCTGCATTTTCTACGGTTTCCGGGGTCACGCTGGTGCCGTGGAATATCGCCCAGGCCAGCCTCTTTAATGCCCTTAATATGGAGAAATTACTCACCGCATTTATGCTGCTCATGATCGTTATCATTGGTGCAGTCAACATCGTATCGACCCTGGTGATGGTGGTTTCAGACAAGGGCGCTGACATCGCAATTCTGCGCACCATGGGCGCCAGTCGGCGGACTATAATGCAGGTGTTTATTACTCAGGGTTTGATCGCGGGGGTCATGGGAACCATGGTTGGCGCGGTGCTGGGGGTGTTGTTGGCAAGTAATATCACCGCGATTAGTCTGGGGCTGGAGCACATGATTAATTCAATATTTGTCGACGCCAATGTCTACCTTATTTCTCATCTGCAAACCCAGGTGGATTGGGTTGAGGTGGTATTGGTGTGCGTAGCGGCCCTGATCATTTCCTTTCTGGCGACTCTTTATCCGGCATATCGGGCCAGCAAAATACGACCGGCCGAAGTTTTGCGTTACGAATAATTACTCACTGATGTCTCGCCACCAGCAGCGGAAATAGAAATCTTAAGGAGCATCTGATTAATTCTGACAAGCCAGTATTGACCTGCGAGCATCTCGGGAAAATCTATTTCCAGGGTCCACAAGAAGTTGAGGTACTGAAGGATATCAATCTCAAGATCCTCGCCGCGGATCAAATTGCGATCGTCGGCAGTTCCGGTTCCGGCAAGACCACCTTGTTGAATCTCCTGGGCGGACTGGATCTGCCCACAACGGGTACGGTCTATGTCGCCGGCAAGAACCTGGCCTTGGTCAACGAGACCGAGCGGGGGCTGTTGCGAAATCAATATCTTGGATTTGTTTATCAGTTTCATCATTTGCTCGGTGAATTTACGGCGCTGGAAAATGTTTGCATGCCGTTATTGATTGGAGGTATGGACACCTCTGCGGCAGCGGATCGTGCCAGCGCCATATTGTCCCGGGTCGGCCTGCAGGCTCGACTCGAGCACAAGCCCTCTGAACTGTCTGGTGGTGAGAGGCAACGCGTCGCCATCGCCAGGGCCCTGGTGGCGGAGCCAAGTTGTGTGTTGCTGGATGAACCAACCGGTAATCTGGACAGAAAGACGGCAGCGGAAATTCAGAACTTGATGAGGGAACTCAATGACAGTCTGGCGATCAGCTTCGTGGTTGTAACCCACGACGAAAGACTGGCGCAGTCCATGCAGCGCAAACTAATCCTGCAGGACGGCTTGCTGCATGAGCGCTAAGCGAGCCAATGTTCCGCGCCTGATTGCACTGCGCTACCTCAGTGTAGGCAAACGCAGCCACCTGGTTTCTTTCATCTCCGTCATCTCCATATTTGGACTCGCTCTCGGGGTTGCGATTCTAATTACGGTGCTCTCGGTAATGAATGGTTTCGATCACGAAATGCGTGAAAACGTATTGGGTGTGGTGCCACACATCACCATCTCCTCGAGGGAAAATTTAAGCCTTGGCCAGTGGCAGCAGATAGAGTTGTCGGCGGCGCAGCATCCTGCGGTCACGGCGGTGGCGCCGGTGATCGACGTGGCCGGGGTGATGGCGACGGGCGATGGTAACAAGGCGGTCCTGATCAGCGGTATTAATCCAGAGTCGGAGGCCGCGGTCTCCTCCATCGCCAAATTTATCCATAGTGGCTCTTTGCAGGCATTACAGAACAAGCGCTGGGGTGTCGTGGTGGGCGAGACCCTCGCATCTCGACTCGCAATCACCCTGAGCGATAAAGTTGACATTTTTTCGGCGGCAGTTTCTATCAATCCATTGACGCCACAAGCGACATTCAAGCGTTTCGAAGTGGTGGGGATATTCAAGGTTGGCAGCCTGGAGTTGGATAGCGAATTGGCGCTCATCAATCTGTCTTCCGCCCGGGTGCTATTCAAGATAAGGCCGCCGTACAATGGCTTGAGAATTCGAACCAGCGAGGTCCTCAATGCGGACAAGATTCGGCTGGAGTTGGCCAAGGCGCTGCCAGCAACTGTATCGGTACAGAGTTGGACGGCGGCGCTCGGGGGCATCTATAACAATATAAAATTCTCTCGTTCCATCATCAGTTTCATGCTGTGGTTGTTAATCGGCGTTGCCGCCTTCAATCTGGTGGTAAGCCTGATCATGATCGTAAGAGACAAGCGCGGTGACATCGCGATCTTACGGACCCTGGGCGCGAGCCCGGCCATGATTAACCGGATATTCATGTGGCAAGGCTGCCTTATCGGCGCCATCGGCATTTTGATCGGCGTCGCCCTGGGTGTCGTCGGTTCTCTAAAGATCAGTGACTTAGCGACCGCCATCGAAAGCCGGTTTTCGATACAACTGCTTAATGCCGAAGTCTACCCCATCGATTTCCTGCCCTCGCAGCTGAACTATGGCGATGTGTTGACTGTCGTTCCTGGCGACACTGTATCCGGCCCGAAGGGCCGCGGCGGTGCAACCTGCCGATGCCCTGCGCACGGAATAATTCTCGGCTAAACTGGCATTCGGCCGGCGTCTTCACTAGCTTTATAGTCTTCAACGGATTGAGGCACTGCCCGTGCGGTTTGCGCTTATTGGCTATGATCTGGGCGTTTTTGCCGGGGCCTTTGTCGCCACACCTGAAGCAACCCATCTCTACGTCTATTTTGGTCCGGGCCTGGGGCTTGCGCTGGCACTATTGCTTGGACTGCGTTGGCGGCTGTTGCCAACCAAATGTGCATTGCTACTTCTGTTAACCGGCCTCAGTGCCATCCTGGGATTTCTGTGGCATATGAGCTGGGCCAGCTCGATTCTGCAACAGCAGTTGCCAGAATCCCTAGAGGGAAACAACATGCTGGTGACAGGCGTGGTCGTATCCTTGCCCCAGCGCAATGCCATCGCCCAGCAGTTTGCATTCCGCATCCTCCAAAGCGACCAGCAGTCCTCGCAGCGCTCAGGTTTCAGGCTAATGCTGGTATTGCCGATAATTCCATGGAGCTAGGTGAGCTGTTCCGTAATCGCGCGATTATGGTAAAGTGACGCGCCGATCGCAATGGAGGTTGTGGCCAAAGGTTATGTCAGGAGCAGCACCGACAACCGTTTGCTGGCCGCCCATTCACGGTCTATAACGAGCATCCGATCCCGGTTACGCAGTAGGGTACAAGCTGCGGTTGCGGACCTGAACTATGGCGGCATTATTCTTGCCTTGATATTGGGCGATAGGAGTGGAATATCTCAGACCAGCTGGCAAAAGCTCAGCGACACCGGTATCAATCACCTGTTCGTGATATCTGGTTTACACATCGGCCTCTCATAGATTGCATTCTGGCAGTAGTTGGAAACGGGGCGGTGGTACATCCGGCTGCGCCGAGCCTACCGATCATGGCGGTTTTGAGCTTCGCTGCGTTGCTGTTTCTGCTGCCCCGCGGAGTGGGAAATCGTTGGCTGGCCTTACCCCTGTGCCTGCCACTATTCTCCCCCTTGCCCGATAAATTCGAGCCTCCGAGCCTGAAGTTACATTTTCTGGATGTGGGCCAGGGCCTCGCCGTGGTGGTGCAGAGTCGTCACCACGTTTTGATTTATGACACCGGGGCAAATCTGAGTCCGGATTTCAATATCGGCAGGGCCGTGATTGCACCGTATTTAAATCGGCTGGGCATCGAGCGAGTGGATCTCGTGGTTATCAGCCACGCCGACAATGATCACGCAGGAGGTCTGAGTGGGCTATTGGAAAATATTGAGATTGGGGCCATTACCAGTAGCGGTGTCAACCTGGGGGTGACGATGGCAATAAAATCCTGTTATCAATTCGAGGGCTGGAACTGGGACCAGGTCGAATTCCGATTCTTGGGCTCGTTTGTTGACGCCGCCTCGGACAATGACAATTCCTGCGTGTTGCAAATTGCTGTGGGCAAGCATCGAATACTGTTGCCTGGGGATATTGAGCGATTTCGCGAACGTCAATTAGCTATCGACTACGGCGACACGCTGCGCAGTACGATCTTGGCGGCACCCCATCATGGCAGCAAGGCTTCTTCCAGCTATGCATTCATGAAGATGGTTAGTCCCGAGGTGGTAGTGTTTTCGGCGGGATACAGAAACAGTTTCGGGCACCCGCATCGGGAAATCGTGGCGCGTTATCGGCTCAGCGGTGCCCGAGTCCTGAATACCAGCGACACCGGCATGATCAGTTTTAGCTTCGACACGGAATCGACGGCGATGGTGACTTCCCTGTACCGACAACGGTGGCCGCGGTATTGGCGTTGAGCCGGCTGCGCCAAGTAGGGCACGAAGCGCTCAGGTTTCAGGCTAATGCTGGTATTGCCGATAATTCCACCGTAATCGCGCGATTATGGTAAAGTGACGCGCCGATCGCAATGGAGGATTCGCGTGGTAGAAATTGTAACAGCGGGTGGCTGGTTAATGCTGCCTATCATTCTTTGCTCCATCGTGGCGATCGCTATCATCATTGAGCGCTTCTGGACGCTGAGCGCCGCCCGCATCACCCCCAGGTACGTGCCGGCCCGAGTCTGGACTTGGCTCAAGAACAACCAGCTGGATTCCACCAGGCTACGTGAGCTGCGCCTGTCTTCGCCGCTGGGACAGCTTCTTGCGGCCGGCTTGCTCAGCGCCAAGTATGGTCGCGCCGGAATGATCGACAGCATCGAACAGACTGCCGCCCAGGTTATTCACGATATGGAGCGTTATTTGAGTACCCTGGGCACGATCGCGGCGATCACCCCCTTGCTCGGTCTGTTGGGTACCGTGGTTGGCATGATCAGGGTGTTCAACGAAATCATGTTACAGGGCACCGGTAACGCCAATGCTCTCGCCGGCGGCATTTCAGAGGCGTTGATTTCTACCGCGGCAGGTCTCACTGTAGCAATTCCTACCTTCATGTTTCATCGTTACTTCACCCGCAAGGTCGACTCCCTGGTGCTGAATCTGGAGCAGGAATCCATCAAGCTCGTGGATGCCTTACATAGCGACAGGAAGGTGGAGGTGAAATAAATATGGCTGCGACTGCAACCTCGAGCGCGACAGAATCTCCGTGAAGTTCAAACGCAGAATTCGAGAAGAGCTGACTATTAACATAACGCCATTGATCGACGTGGTGTTTCTGCTATTAATATTTTTCATGGTAACAACCACTTTCAGTAGTGAGACCCGCTTGCTGGTAAACTTGCCTGAAGCGACTGCGGTCATGGCGGAAACCCCGCCTGCTCAGATTGAAATTCTGGTCACCCGAGAAGGCAAGTATCTGATTAACGGGCGGGCCCTGGTAAATAGTAGAATCGATACCCTGATGCGCGGGCTGGCACTGGAGTCCGCTGGCGATATAATGTTGCCGATCTTGTTAATAGCTGATGCCGAGGCCACCCATCAGTCGGTGATAACGGCGATGGACGCCATTGGCCAATCAGGATTCACCAGGATGAATATAGCTACCCAGCGACCGACTGTGGTGGAGGGGCAAACCCAGGACCGCAACTGAAACCACTATGGCAAAGACAGAACACATGGAATCCAATCAAAACGGTTGGCAATTATATCGACGCCTGATCGCCTATGCGTCGCCCCATCGTCTGGCTATCGGCTGCAGTGTTTTCGGCTACCTGATCTTTGCTTTGACGACGCCGGCGACGACCTGGTGGCTGGGCTGGACCATAGATGCAATCACCGCCGAAGACTACGACGAAGTTCGTCTCCTGAGTCCTCTGATCTGTGTAGCCATCGTCTTTGTTCGAGGCATTGGTGGATTCATGGGCAGTTATTCCCTGGCCAATATCTCCAACCACGTAATTCATGCGCTGCGCTGTGAATTGATCGATCACCTGATCAAGTTGCCCGCCACCTATTTCGATAAAAATACATCCGGCCGCCTGGTGTCGAAGCTTACCTATGACGTCAATCAGATCACCGGGGCGGCAAGTAATGCGGCGGCGGTGGCAATCAGAGAAGGCTTTGTGGTGATGGGTCTGCTTGGCTTCCTGATGTTTAAGGACTGGAAACTGAGCCTGACGTTTCTGCTCATTGCGCCATTGGTAGGCAAGATCGTCACCATCGCCTCCAAGCGCTTTCGTCGTTACAGCACCCAGATGCAGGATTCGATGGGGGATGTAACCCAGATAACTGATGAGTCGATCAAGGGGCATCGAGTCATTCGAACTTTCAATGCCGCGGATTTCGTTAGCAAGAAGCTGCTCGCCGCCAGTGAGAGAAATCGACGCCAGAACATGAAGATGGCGCTTACCCGTAGCGCCAGCACACCAATCATCCAGTTAATCGTGAGTTTCGCGCTGGCCATCCTGGTGTGGCTGGCCTTGTCGCCGGAGTTCTTCGCCGATAAAACCCCGGGAGACTTCGTGGCGTTTCTCGGGGCCGCCGGATTGCTGGCAAAACCGATTCGGCAACTGTCACAGATCAATTCCGTGATTCAGCGTGGCCTGTCCGCCGCCTACAGCATTTTCTCCCTGATTGATGAGGCGCCGGAAAAAGATCAGGGCAGTCATACTTCGGAGCGGGCAGCGGGCCGAATCAAGTTCAAGGATGTGGGGTTTTCTTATAACGATGCCACGCTGGCTCTAGATGGCATTAGCTTCGTTGCCGAACCGGGCCAGACGATTGCCCTGGTGGGCAAGTCAGGCAGCGGAAAATCCAGCCTGGTTAGCCTGATCCCGCGTTTTTACGAGTTTGACCAGGGCACGATCACCCTCGATGGGATTCCGATTCAGCAGTACTCTCTGCACAACTTGCGCCAGCACATTTCTCTGGTGTCACAAAAGGTGGTGTTATTCGATGGTACGGTTGCCGAGAACATCGCCTACGGCAGCGAGTCAGTGGCCCGGGATAAAATTATTACCGCGGCCGAGAATGCCCACGCCATGGAATTTATAAGCCAGCTCAATGATGGTCTGAATTCCCAGGTGGGAGATGATGCCAGTCACTTCTCCGGGGGCCAACGTCAGCGCATCGCTATCGCTCGGGCATTACTAAAGGATGCGCCGATACTGATCCTCGATGAGGCGACCTCGGCGCTGGACTCGGAATCGGAGCAACATATACAGGAGGCCTTAAAGACATTGATCAAGGGCCGCACTACATTTGTCATCGCGCATCGTTTATCGACCATTGAGAATGCGGACCTGATACTGGTCATGGAGCGGGGCCATATCGTGGAGTCGGGAATACACTCCGAATTACTGGCCAGCAACGGCCAGTATGCACGGCTTCACAAGATCCAGTTCTTAGGGAACGAAGCGGCACCGAAGCAATGAATTTCCTCGAACGGGCATGGCTTAAACAAGCTCCGTGGTTACATGCGCTGTGGCCGTTGGCGTGGATTTTTCAAGTGCTCAGTCGCTACCGCCAAAAGATGCAGCGGCCTGCGTCCCGCCCTGAATCTCATACCGTGCCGGTGATCGTCATCGGTAATATCAGCGTCGGCGGCACCGGTAAAACGCCGCTGCTGATGGCGCTGGCGAATCACTTTCTGGAGCAGGGTATCAGGCCCGGCATAATCAGTCGGGGTTACGGCGGTAGCACTCCCGACTATCCCCTGGCAGTAACCACAGCCACCGCCGTGGACATCTGCGGTGATGAAGCTCTGCTTATGCTGCAACGGACGGGATGCCCGGTAGTTGTCGATCCAGATCGCGAGTCGGCACTGCGCCGCCTGCTGGAAAATGAGTCCGTCGATGTGATCTTGAGTGACGACGGCCTACAGCATTACCGACTACATCGCGACATCGAAATCGCTGTGGTAGACGGCCAGCGTCTGTTTGACAATCACCTGTGTTTACCGGCAGGGCCATTGCGTGAACCGGTTTCGCGCCTGCGATCGGTCGACTACATTGTTGTTAATGCCGAGGCCAACACCGAGTTGGCTGAACTCGAATCTGCCACCACCATGGAACTGATTCCCCGCTTCCTGATCAACCTCGGTAACGGGGAAAAAAGGCTGTTCGCCGGCGCGCCGTTTTCCATGGGTAACAAGATCCAAGCGGTTTCTGCTATCGGTAATCCGGAGCGTTTCTACCAATTGCTGAATACGCTCCCCTACCAATTGGAAAAATTCAGCTTCAGGGATCATCATCTGTTTTCCGAAAGCGATTTTGAAGACCAGGGTATTGATATGCAGCAACCGGTCGTCATGACTGAAAAAGATGCGGTAAAATGTCGACAATTCGCCAAGCCGAATTTTTGGTACCTGTCGGTCGATGTGAAGCTGCAGCAGGAATTCCTCGGCCCATTGCTGGAACAGTTGGAAAAATTGCGCAAGCATTAACCGAATGCGCCGTAGTGTTATCAAAGGATCTCTATGCTTGATCAAAAACTATTAAATATTCTGGTATGTCCGGTCTGCAAGGGCGATCTGCGCTATGACAAGGCCGCCGCCGAGTTGCTGTGTTTCGCAGATGCAATGGCTTTTCCGATTAGAGACGACGTGCCGGTTATGCTCAGCACCGAAGCCAGGAAAATTTCCGCTGAAGAACGAGACAAGTACCGGTGACTTTCTCGGTAGTAATTCCAGCCAGGTATGCCGCCAGTCGTTTGCCCGGCAAACCCCTACTGGACATCGCCGGCAAACCCATGATCCAGCGCACGTTCGAGCAGGCCCAGGCCAGTGCCGCCACTGCAGTCTATATTGCCACCGACGATGAGCGCATCAAGACCGTGGCCGAAGGCTTCGGCGCCAGGGTCTGCATGACGTCTGCCGAGCATCGCTCCGGCACCGATCGCTTGCAGGAAGTCGCGGCGCAGTTGCGCCTCGAGGATCAGCACATCGTCGTCAATGTGCAGGCCGACGAACCCCTGATTCCGCCGGAGGCGATCGACCAGGTGGCAAATATTCTCGCCGCCAACGCGGACGCCGGCATCGCCACCTTGTGTGAAACAATCAGCTCGCAAGAGCAGATCGATAATCCCAATGTAGTCAAGGTGGTCATCGACAATCAGGGCAATGCCCTGTATTTCAGCCGTTCCGCTATTCCCTGGCAGGGCAGCGTTTCCGCCAGGAATTGCTTCCGTCACATCGGCATCTATGCCTATCGGGTATCGACCCTGAATCAATTCGTGCAATGGGCGCCATCGGAGCTGGAAGTTCAGGAAAAACTCGAGCAGCTGCGTGTGCTCAGCAATGGGGTCAAGGTCAGAGTCCAGCTCGCACTCTGCGAGCAAGCCATACCACCGGGTGTGGACACAGAGCACGAGCTGGAGGCGGTACGCAGCTTCCTTGCAGAAACTTGATCCATGGTTTCCTCCGCGTCTGGATGCTCAGCCTCATGACTGCAAATATTCAGGTTCTAATGGTGTGCCTGGGTAATATCTGTCGCTCTCCCACGGCACATGGTGTTTTCAATAATCGCATTAAAAATGCAGGTTTAGCGGATAAAATTCACGTAGATTGTTCTGGTACAGGGAATTATCACATTGGTGAAAAACCGGACCGGCGCAGCATCGAAACTGCCGCCCAGCGAGGTTACGATCTGAGCAGTTTTCGCGCCCGGCAGGTACAAGCCAGTGACTTCGAGAGATTCGACTATATCCTGGCCATGGACAATGCCAACCTGAGGGATTTGCAGGCCCGTTGTCCTCAAGCCTACCTGTCAAAGCTGCAGTTGTTCCTGGATTATGCCGGCGCCGACTGCGAGGCGGTACCAGATCCCTATTTCAGTGGCGCCGAAGGCTTCGACGTGGTGCTGGATCTGATAGAGGATGCCAGCGATGGCTTGCTGGCTTACATCCGCGACCGGCATTTCCCCGACCCGGTTGGCGGCTAGCGATGTTGAACACAGCCAGTCAGATTCAGCAGCAGGTGCAGCTCGCCGCCTATAACAGCTTTGGGGTGCCGGCGATGGCAGCCTATTTCGCCGATGTCAAGAGTCTCGGTGAGCTGCGCCGAGCGCTGGAGTTCGCCAGGGACAAAAATCTGTCCGTGCAGATTCTGGGTGGCGGCAGTAATGTGCTGTTTGTTAAAGACTATGCGGGCCTCATCTGCCACATGAATATTCAAGGCATCAGCCATCTTCCTGAGTCCGGAATGGTGCAGGCCAGCTGCGGCGAAAACTGGCATGAGTTTGTATCTTATTGCATGAATAATTCTCTGTATGGCTATGAAAATCTGGCACTTATTCCTGGGTCGGTAGGGGCGGCGCCGATTCAGAATATCGGTGCCTACGGGGTCGAACTCGCGCAGTTCCTGGTAGAGATTGAGGTACTGGACAGGGAGCGCGACGCGGTGCGCAATTTCTCCAGGGCTGAATGTGAATTTGGCTATCGCGACAGCGTTTTCAAACAGCAGTCGAGCCATCGCTACGTCGTGCTCTCGGCTAGCTTCAAATTGTCTGCGCACAACCTGCCCAATCTCGACTACCAGGCTTTGAAAGCGGCGCTGCCAGAGCCTGGGGTTACCCCACAGCAGGTCTATGACACGGTGTGCCGGATTCGGCGCTCGCGGCTACCGGACCCTGCCGAACTGGGCAATGCCGGTAGTTTCTTCAGGAATCCTGTGGTTTCCCGGGACAAGTACGATGCGCTGCAGAGCGAGCATGGCGAGGTTCCCAGCTATGCCACTGAGGATGAGCATCTGGTCAAGATCCCGGCGGCGTGGCTACTGGACCGGGCCGGTTGGAAAGGCAGAAGGCGCGGACCTGCCGGAGTTTACGAACGACATGCATTGGTGTTAGTGAACACTGGCGAGGCCCGTGGCGAGGACATTCTGTTGTTGGCGCAGGAGATGAGTAGTTCTATCCTCAGCCAATTCGGTATCGGCCTAGTGCCGGAAGTGCAGATCATCTAGCATCGGCAAATCTTCAGGGTCTCCAGCACCAGATCTCGATTCTCTGACCCGGAGAGGATTTCCTTCAAGCACATTTGTTTAGCGGTGAATCAGGTGGTAATAATTGTCTCAAAAGTCGTAGGTTGAACCCCGAAGCCGCTTCCAATGTGCGTTAAAACACCCTAAAGTCTGTCGCGACCCCCTTCACAGTTTATGGTGACAACGCAGGATCATGTCAGAGCCCGCCCCCGCGCAGTTTGACCACAAGCACTGTCTTGCCAACTTGACCGCGAGACCCGGTGTTTATCGGATGCTGGATGCTGGCGGCAAGGTCATCTACGTGGGCAAGGCCCGCAGCCTCAAGAGCCGCGTCAGCAGCTATTTTCGGGTCTCCGGGCTGGCTACGAAGACGATGGCAATGGTGGCGAAGATTGCGGATATCGAGGTTACCATTACCAATAGCGATACCGAGGCCCTGCTACTGGAGCAGAGCCTGATAAAAACCCACCGGCCCACCTATAACATCCAGCTGCGGGACGACAAGTCTTACCCTTACATCCTCCTGAGCGCGACGGACAAATATCCCAGGTTGGGATTCTACCGCGGCGCTCGCAAGGGCAAGGGGCGTTTCTTCGGTCCCTATCCCAGCGCCCATGCAACCCGGGAAACTCTTCAGGTTTTACAGAAGGTTTTCAAGGTAAGGCAATGTGAAGACAGCTATTTCAAGAACAGGTCAAGACCCTGTTTGCAGTATCAGATCGCCCGCTGCACCGGTCCCTGCGTCGGTTTAATCGATGCCGAAGATTATGCCCGAGACGTGCATTACTCCACCCTGTTCCTGCAAAGCAAGAGCGATCTATTGATCAAGGAATTATCTGCCAGCATGGAGCGCAGCGCCGCGGCGGAAAATTTCGAGCGGGCGGCAGTGGTTCGGGATCAGATCATCGATCTGCGGCGCATACAGGAAGCGCAGTTCGTCGCCAATCAGGGTGGCGATGCCGATGTGCTGGCCGCTGAGTTACGGCAGCCCTACGTCTGTGTCCACGCGATATACGTCCGCGCCGGCCGCATTATAGGTAGTAAAAGCTTTTTCCCCAGGTTCCGCCTGGCAAACGATGCCGCCGAGGTGGTAACGGCATTCATTTCCCAGGCCTACCTTGGCGCGGACAAAGCCGCCGCTATTCCCGCCGAGATCATCGTACCAGCCCCGCTGGAGGGCGCTGAAGAGCTGACAGCGGCACTTTCATACGTTGCTAACCACAAGGTCAAACTGTCCATGCGAGTGCGGAGTCATCGCGCCAAATGGGTGCAACTGGCTGCCACCAACGCCCGTGAATCGCTTCAGGGCCACATAAGTAATAAGCAGAATATAGTGAAGCGTTTCCAGGCCTTACAAGAAGTTCTTGCTCTGGAATCTATCCCCAGCAGAATTGAGTGTTTCGACATCAGTCACACCGCCGGTGAAAAAACCGTAGCCGCTTGTGTGGTCTTCGACGACAACGGCGCAGTGAAGAGTGATTATCGACGTTTCAACATTGAGGGTATCACCCCCGGCGATGACTATGCCGCCATGGAGCAAGCTCTGGACCGGCGCTTCACCCGGCTCATGAAGGGGGAGGGGAAGGTACCGGATATCCTCCTCATCGATGGCGGCAAGGGCCAGTTGACTCAGGCCCATGGAATTCTGGAGAAGTTTCAATTGCCGGAAGTCCAGCTATTGGGCATCGCCAAGGGCATAAGCCGCCGCGCCGGTCAGGAGACGCTGTTCCTGCGCTGCGGTGATCATTTTCGAGAGCTGGCACTAGCCACTGCCTCTCCGGCCCTGCATCTGTTGCAGCAAGTCAGGGATGAGGCCCATCGTTTCGCCATTACCGGCCACCGGGCACGCCGCAATAAGGCGCGCAGCCAATCGATGCTGGAACAGATACCCGGCCTGGGACCGAAACGCCGCCGCGAGCTGTTGCGCTATTTTGGCGGCCGACAGGAAATCAGCAAGGCCAGTGAGCAAGAAATTGCAAAAGTCACTGGTATTAGTAGGAAAATGGCCGAAAACATATATGCGCAGCTGCATAATCAATAACCAGATTAGTGAATACTTCGATTCCTGGATTATGAGGGATGATTTACTATTCACTTTACTTTGACCGTGTAACTGACTGAAACCAAAAACAATAACATTCTGTAAATTCTTATGAACTGGGCAAATATAGCCACATACTCTCGCATATTGCTGATTCCATTGATTGTCGCCTGCTATTATTCAGGGGCAGATTCCGCGCACCTGCTCGCCGCGATTATATTCACCGTGGCCAGCCTGACGGACTGGTTGGATGGCTATCTGGCCAGGTCCCTCAATCAGACCTCCACATTTGGCGCCTTCCTGGATCCGGTTGCAGACAAGCTACTCATCAGTGTGATTTTAATCGTGCTGGTGGCGGCGTACCCGGCGCTGATGATTGCCGCGACCATTATTATTACCCGGGAATTGCTGATTTCGGCCCTACGTGAGTGGATGGCACTCAGGGAGCTGAGGAATACCGTCGCCGTCATCTTCTCCGGCAAGCTCAAGACCACCATACAGATGATAGCGATTATCATCCTCCTGCTCGCCGACGCCTCATTGCCGGAGTGGGTCTGGTTTTCTGGCTATCTATTGCTCAACCTGGCGGCCCTGGTCAGTGTCTGGTCCATGATTCACTATTTCAGAAACGCCTGGAGTGTACTGTTTCCGAAATCCGATGGGCCCTGAAATACAGACAGACACTAATTGCCCGCTTGGCCCCCGGATCGACTTGACTTGCAAGCTTTAGCCATTAGAATAGGCGCCTGTTTTTGGGGGGTCAGCTTTCCGAGTAAATCCGGAATTCCGATTGCTAATGGCACTCCAAACCGAAGATAATACCGGTCTCCTAAAGCGGGAATAGCTCAGTTGGTAGAGCACGACCTTGCCAAGGTCGGGGTCGCGAGTTCGAATCTCGTTTCCCGCTCCAATTTTCTTCAAACACCCTGCACCCGGATGTGGTAACAGGGTAGTCATTGCAATGGCGCATGGGACCTGGTTTTGAAGCAGGTAGTGCATGCTGAAACACCGATGTTTTGGTATAGTGCGCCAACTTTTCGGTACTACTTCAGGTTTGTGGATAGGACAATCCAGCGACGAGAACGCCGATAACTACAGGCTGAGTGGCAGAGTGGTCATGCAGCGGACTGCAACTCCGTGTACGCCGGTTCGATTCCGACCTCAGCCTCCAATTTATCTGTGAAGCCCATCCTCAGATACGCCCGGATGGCGAAATTGGTAGACGCAAGGGACTTAAAATCCCTCGGTGGAAACACCGTGCCAGTTCGATTCTGGCTCCGGGCACCATTAAAAGGTTTTATATATCAAACATTTATAAATTATTTGTGAATACTTGATTATATAAGCTTTTCCCTATATCTGTGCTAGACTACTCATAGACTACCTGCAGATACTTTTCTATGTTTACACCCGACAAACAAGTTAAAGGCTTGTACAAGAAACAGCTCAAAATGAATAATGTTTGGGTTGTTAAGGCGAAACAACGGGGAATAAACAAACCTGTAACAGTCACGCTGGGAAGGGTCGATGTCATAAATATCCGAGATGCTAGGCGTAGAGCGAAAGAGGGCTTGGCATTACTCGCTTCTGGTATTAACCCAAATCAAAAGCGTAAAGCCGAATTAAGAGCTGAAAGCTTCGAGGGCATAAATCTTGAAGCAGCTTTTAATGGCTACATGGAGCTGCGAGCTGATTTAAAACCCAGTACTAAGAAATCTTACCAGCAAGTCATGGCGAGATGCTTTGGTGACTGGTTTAAGCATCCAATAAAAGAAATTACCCGTGACGACATAGTTAAAAAATATAATGCAATCCAAAGCCGTATAGCAAAGCGCTCAAAACGGCCTGCAAAAGCCAATCCTAGAGGGTTAGCAGAGGCTCAAAAGGCCATGCGTTATTTGAATGCCATTTTGAATACCTACTTGAACGATGTTGATGAAGACGGTAATCAAGTACTTCCTAATGGTAATCCTGTTGTCGTGCTAAAAGACAAACGTATGAGAACCATCCTCAAGCCAAGAATGCGATTTTTAAAACGTTCAGAGCGAGAAAATCTCTATCAAGAACTTACTATCAGTTTTCATGAGCAGTACGATGGAAAGATAAAACCAAAAGAAGCTGACTTTGTTTTCTTGTTAATGGTATCAGGGTTGAGGTTTGACGAAGCAAGGCTCCTAAGACGCGAGAATATAACCAAATCTACCTATACCGTGACAGATACCAAAAATAATCGGGATCATACTCTGCCTGTTACACCTGTTTTGGGGAAATTGTTTAAGAGAAATTTAAGTGATTCAGAATGGCTTTTCTCTGGCAGAAATGGAAAGGCAGCTTCAATGTCTAACGCCATTGCAAATATTTCTAACGCTACCGGTATAGACTTTAGTGCGCACGATCTTAGAAGAACAGCGGCTACGATTGCTGCGGAACATAATTTTTCTACTGATCAAATTAGTCAGTTGTTAAATCATAAAAAGAAAGACCAGACTGAGCAATATGTGCAGAAAACACTTGGAATGATCCGGCCCATAGTTGATGCAATTGAGGCTGACATTTTTGGTATCGATGATTATGAAGTTGAGGGAAATGCATTACGATAAGCAGACTAAGTTATTAACCCGGATGGGCTAATGTGTCTCTTACATCAGAGCTAACTTTGTCCAAGAAGGTTTGACGACGTACAATGCTCAAATGACAGTGTAAGGTTGCTCATCACCTTATGGTGCATACTAAAACTTTACTGATAAGGAAACCCTTATGAAGAAACGATTAACCTCAGCACTAGCCCTTACCCTCTGCGTACTGTCATCAACCGTTATGGCAGACACAGCCACCGAGGTCCGTCAGGTGATCTTAGACCACCTTGCTCACATGAACCAGGAATTGAACCAAGATCCTATGCGTCTTTCGAAGGATGGCTCAAAAGAGTTTTTCTCTAGCGGTGGTCTGCTGAAT